>Ga0207938_1000002_pt1 | contig 141679 bp, 170 predicted proteins | sample LakMenEpi15Mar12_FD_150671 | JGI IMG/M metagenome (GOLD analysis project Ga0207938, IMG submission 150671) | Freshwater microbial communities from Lake Mendota, WI - 05MAR2012 deep hole epilimnion (SPAdes) | ecosystem: Environmental > Aquatic > Freshwater > Lake > Epilimnion/Euphotic zone ...
CCGCCGCCGCCCCCCAATATACAGTATATACTGTATATTGGGGGGCGGCGGCGGGATGGAGACCAGACGCTCTGGGACGGTACTTTACATCATTTTAAATCGTTTTAAAAAATATTTACATGTAATAATATGATGAACCGTGTGAACGAGGAGCTCCAGTTGTACGAAAGAGTACCAGATGCCAATACAAAACACGCGCGAGGCTTCAATTCCAGCAAATATGTGTCGATTCAGGACCGCGTTAACGCCGATCCGGAGTTCAGAGCCGCTTATCTGACTCATTTAGGCGATTCGGGGTGGTACCGATTGCAAAATAACAGCGATATGTTCGACGAGAAGCTGAAAGGAAGACATTTTAAATACTGTTTGAATGGAAAAAGTCAGTCGAGAGCTGAAAAAGGCACTTTTAGAAGCGGCGGAATGATGATCGGGCGAAAAGATGCTGAAAATTACGTTTTGTACAAGTCTTACACTGGCGCGATATTTCCATTACAATTGTCAGATGTTGAAGTTGTGTTCGTGAGAGATCCGGATGTCAAAATTAAGGGAAAAAACGGAGAAAAAACGATTATGAAGACGGTTTTCTTCACCGAACCCAAAAATGAGACGGCTTATCCTGTAAGTTTGCGATCACCACTGACCGGGGGGAACATAATTGTATACTACGCGAAGGACAACTACTCGAAAGATAGGTTCATGATGAGTAAAAAGTTCAATTATGCTTATGAAACATCTGACTGGGAATTTAGGAGTCTGTAGTTGCCTAATTAGGCAACTGAGTTTCGTCAATACGTTCCAAATTAGGCAAGTGGGATCTGGGTATTTCCTAATTAGGCAATGAGTTTCGTCAGTCCGCTCAGTCCGTTTTTGGCGGCCAAAATTACATGTAATTTTTTTATACCCGTGTAACGGGTATAACCTCTCCTATTACTCTCATTAATTCATTAAGAAAAATATAAAGTCCGCAAGTCCGTCCGAAAAGTTTCTCAGATGTTTTTTTATTTTTTTTAATTCAAAATTTATTGAAATGTTAAATATGTAAAAGTTTCAAAACAGTATTTTGTATATTATAGAAAAAGTTTTTGGGTGCGGACTTTCGGACTCAAAAATTTCCTTAATGAATGACGAGAGATTTTTTTAATTTTATACCCGCGCTCTAAGCAAAACGGACTGGGCGCGGACTTTGATGTAAAGTCCGTTTTCAAAACGGACTGAGATATTTCTCGGATACATACGCCCGGGACATAATTGTAATTTTGAAACTTTTTAAGCTGCCACGGGTATAACATTAACAAAAATGGAGATCAGACTCCCGAAGGAGCTGTCTCTCTTTTTTTTGGATTTTAGTTAGCTAATACATTTGAACTATGGATTTACTTACCTCCTCCGAAAGTTGCTCCCAACAGCCCGAACCAGTCTTGGGGAGTTGTAGAGAACCTCAACATTTCTCGCGCGCTGGAGCTTCATCGAGCGTCGAGACGTCAGGATTTGAACAGCCCGCTCGTTGGCACGAAGTGCCTTCTCATTGGCCATCATCATCTGCTCGAAGAGGCGGCGCATGCGAAGGAAGTCGTCCATGATTCTCGATGCGGCGAATGCGCTCCCGAAGGAGCGTATCGCCTGAATGTTTTTTTTTGGGGATTTTATTTAAGCTACGGCAAGAGGAATGGTAAGCGCGTCCCAGTCGATAAGCGACTCTAACAGTGTCCCGATGTCCTCCTCGATGTCATCCGGTTGAGAAACGATGTCGTACTGTAGGTCTTGGAGAGGCACTTGGGGATAATCCGTGCCCGGTTCGTACACCGGTTCGTTCCAGCTGGTCAGTATCGCCTCGTGACGCAACGCGACATGTCCTTGTAGGTCGAACTCGTGGACCTTGACCAGCACATAAATCGCTTTGCGACCCAGTTCGAAGGCGATTTCGGCCAACGATTCCGTGTACCTGATGGAAACTCGTTCACCATCCGGGGTACCGGGAGCGAAGTAGGGGATCCGCTCATAAACGGGTTCGAGCTGGTAGATGTGGAAGTACACCCTGGGCTCCGGGTGCCACCAGCAGCCGCTCATGGTTTCTCGCAATGGACTTATGCGCCCCTAAGGGCGCTGCCGGCATGCTTTTTTTTGGGTTTTGTTTTTTTAGTAGCGCCGCGATCCCGAGCAGTGCTTACAGCCTCCGATGAAACATGGTAGGTAGTGCCAGGACTGTGGGCACATCTGACACCGCGGTCCAACGGAACAGTAGCCGGCGCGCTTTACAGCCGTACGGTGCTCCATCTTGACCTTGAGCGTCTCATCCAGACCTTCCCGCGCCTTGTTCAGGACGACCAGGAACGCGTCCCGATTGCGACCATGGCCGAAGATCAGACTGAGCCCTTCCACAAGCTTCTTCGCCCGCCGCATCCGTACGAAGCTCTGGATGACCGTGGCCGCCTTGCGCATCTCGAGCATCCGCGTCTTCTTGTGAACCGCGCAGATGTCCAGATCCTTGGCGCAGTAGTTCTTACACCCACGCCAGACCTCCTCGATGCGCGGCTGGGGAAGCGGGATGCCAGCAGCCGTGAGCTCGGCTTCCTCGACCGCGGTCAGGAACTTGGGGCTTGCCATGCGGTGACCGGTATGGATGAGCATGCAGCACAACGGGCGTCGCTTGGGCTTCGGCTTGGGCTTGGGTGGCGCCAGGGCGTCAGCCATCTGCTGAACGCTGACACCGCGCTTCTTGAGCACGTCGCAGAGGTCGATAAGCACCTTAGGCTCGACACCCGTAAGCGCCATGAGGTCGTCGCGGATGGACATCATCTCCTCGAACTGGTCGTCGGTGAGCTCGCAGAGCTGTGGCATAGTCGCTGTTTGAATGTGTATGGGTCTCCCCAATCTAAAAGAAGCTAGATTTGCCTACGCTGGGTAATTTTTAGCAATCCGCGATCCAGGTGACATGGCCTTACGCCACCCCGAAGGGTGACTGCCGCATGCTGTTTTTTTGGGTTTTTTGGGTGTTTTCTGTGGTGACGCTGCCTAGTCCTTCTTGAGGGCGTCGAACGGGTCGAAGTCGTCGTCGTCCTGCTCCTCGGTGTCGGAGTCGGAGTCCGAGTCCGAGCTCTCGCTCGGTGCGCTCGGTGCGCTCGCCGATGAGGACGCCTTGCCCTTGCCCTTGCCGGAGGTCTTCTTGCCACCGGTCGCAAGCCCCGGCTCGAGGTGGGCGATGTCGCCCACTCCGAACTTGGTGCCCTTGTAGGCGGTCGGCTGGACACCCTCCAGAGCGCTCTCGTCGAGACCCCACTCGTGGAGGAGGTCACGCACCTTCTTGGTGACTCGCGCATCGACCACTGACTTCGGTGCCTTGGCGGCCTTCGGTTCCTTAGGCGCCTTGGCGGCCTTCGGTTCCTTGGGCTCCGCCCCGGTCTTGCCGGTGAGCAGGCCGCGGAGGTCGACGATGGTGATCTTGTTGTCGACCTTGCCGCTGCCCACGAACCCGTCCGGAATCGCGATGCGCTGCTCCACAGCGAAGACCTCTGCCTCCACGCTTGCGAACCGCGACACCTTCTTAGGGGTCACCTTGATGCGGTCCGCAAGAAGCTTGGCGGGAAGCAGGCCCTTGGCGTCGAGGAGCTCGACGGCCCGTTCGATGGTCTTGGGGCGGGTCTCCACCATGGTCTCGAGGATGGTCATGAGGGTCGCTGCGGATGTCGCCATGGCTTCGAGTGACTGAGCGCTGTTGATTTTATGGATCTCTCCAATCTACAGTAAGACGGTGCGTCTTAGATGTCATAAAAAAATGAAATAAAGTGTGACGCTGCGTGACCTGGCGGTTACGCTCCGCGAGCCTTCCGGGACGCCCCGTGATTTCACTTTTTAATGACATCTAAGGCACTGACCCTCAATGTAGATTGGGGGAACCCATACACATTCAACAGTCTACGCAGCGAGATATGGCAGACGCCTGGCGCTACGAAGAGCACTACGCCGACACGGACACTTACCACGACTGCGTGGAAGACCTCGACCTGGCAACGCTGCGCGACGTCATCAAGGACCTCGACGGCGCCGTGGACCAAGTCCGGTCACGGTGCGACGGACTCATGTGTTCGCGACTCGCTGAGGAATTCACCGAGTATCCGCAGTGTCCACCGCCGTCTCCTCTGCCGTCGCCACCATCTTCGCCACCCCCAGAGTTCGAGTTGGTGTCTTACGACCCGTGGGACAACACGCACCTCTGGGTAGTCCTACCGGCGGCGGTTTTCGCAGCGGCAGTGGTGTTCGACGACATGACCCCCGTGGTGCTCTTCGAGGACTTCGAGGCGCGGCGCAACGCGGGCAAGGCAGCGGCAAAGGCGGCGCGCAAGGCAGCGAAGAAACGTTTGATGTAAGTTTGACGGCAGCGCTCCTTAGGGAGCGCATAAGACCAGTGGGGGAACCCATATACATTCAACTAGCGACCATGGACACGCTCTCGAGTGCCTTGCTCCAGAAGATCGTCGACAAGCTCAAGATGGACCCCGAGACGCTTTGCGCCGTTGCGAAGGTGTCTAAGGGCTTCAACGATTGTGTCGACCCCAGCGAGATATGGTACTGCACCTACCATCCGTTCTGCCACAAGTGCTGCTTGTGCCACAACGGTCCGGTGAGTTGGTGCAAGTAAAAGTTTCACGGCATCCACCCTTCGGGGTGGTGTAAGTCCACGCTCAGTGCGATTTCTCGATTGCATAAAATTACAATGTCTAAGGCACGGTCCCCTGGCTTTGATTGGGGGAACCCATACACATTCAAACAGCGACACATCGACCGATGGCCTTCTGCTCTGGCGACACGATTATGCCGGGACTTCACTATTCCATGGACACCGCTGCTGCTGCCTTCGCCGCCACAATGATGCGCGTGAAGCGCTTGCGACGGCAGCGTGCTGTCGGAAATTGGAACTCTGTGCTCGCCAAGATGGAGCACAAGGAGAAGTTCAAGACCGTTCTCGGGGACATCCACCAGTGTGGATTTGAGGCCGGAGTCACGATGCGTCAGCAACTTTCCGACTTTCTTGCGTGGTACGACGATTGGGCATACTGTTGCCCAAGGACTCAAGAGGAGCAAGACATCGAGTCGTTGTTGTACGGCACGATGGTCGGCTACGACAATGTGTACCTGCGCGACTGGAACGAAGCTCTTGCGAGGCCTTACGCCAAGTGGAAGCCTCCCGTGTTGCACCCATTCTGCCACAAGTGCGCATTGTACCACGGTCGCGTCACCTGGTGCAACTAAACCCAAAACCAAAAACAGCATGACGGCAGCGCTCCTTAGGGAGCGCATAAGTCCTATTCGAGATACCTTTGGAGATGAACTGCTACTACGAAGTATACCAACTCGAACCGAAGCGCGTACACATTCCTTACTGCGTGCCCGGCAAGAGGACCGAATCCGATGCAGCCGAGTACATGTCGTCTCTGTGTGAAATCGGGTGGGCGCTCAACAAGCGAGTCATGTTCGGTGTTGTCAAGTTCACTGAAGACCAACGCGTTGAGTACCTCGGTCGTGAAGCTTGGTGGAATCCTGTGTCACAGAATTGCTTACACCCAGCAATTCTTCAGGAGCTTCGCGAAACCTTCCTTGTGGATTCGTACAAGACCGATGAATCCGACACTGTAAGCGACGAGCTGCTCGATGCTATTCTGAGCTTCATCCCAGAGTACACCCCTGCACAGCTAGTGGGTACTATTGAAGCGCTCAAGGAGAACTTCGAGGCCGACCGGCGAGCGTTCGAACAGGCATGGTATGCGAGGGATGACATTGATGCATTGGCAGATGCATTGGGAAAGGGTGTCACTTTTTAAAAACACAAAAAAAACAGCATGACGGCAGCGCTCCTTAGGGAGCGTGTAAGTCCACGCTGAAATTTTATCCTTAATTGCTAAATTTAATTAAGCCTAAGGCACAGACTGATGCTTTAGATTGAGGAAACCAAAGTATTGAAATGCTGTTTCAAGATGCTCTGTTCATGATCTTTATCACTTTCTTTATTTCCATGCCAGCACTGTTGGTGGCCACAATCGACATTTTACTTGGACCACCTGTGTTGCTGACAACTCTCTACCTGTTTTCATACGGTTTATTCAGACTTCATGAAGACGATGCTCGCCACTACTTGGAGCACTACGAGTAAATCTTCGATTGACGCGGCAGCACCCCTCGGGGTGCATAAGACCACGTGAGGAAACCCATACAATATGGACAAGCTCTCGGACGATCTGCTACGAGCGATTTTCCAAGAACTGGACGCAGTGACGCTTTTGACGTTGTCTCGGGTGTCTAAGGAATTTCAGTTTGCCGCCGATTCCGATTCCGCGTGGAAATACGTGCACGGTTTCACGAGGACAAAGTCTATGACCTTAATCACTGAGTCCAAGCGCCGCATTCGCGAATTAGGCGACCTGCTCTGGGTAGCGAGGCGAGCCGAGCTGAAAGCTGGCGAAATCTTCTTCAGAGCGCCGTCCAGCGACTGGGCGGTCTCAGAACAGAAACGTCTTGATTTGACGAATGCTCACCGGCTATGGAAAGACACAACGGGAAGCCTCGACAAAGCAACGAGAGACCTTAGTGTAGCACTTCAGATGTTGCGAGTTCCGCGTGCTATGCGCCTTGATGCCGCACGCACAAGGAATGAGTATTACGCGGAGTTGAAGAAGGCTCAGCGCATGAAGCTCGATGTCTCGGCTACAGACGCAGCAAGGTCCCGTCTCACGAAAATAAACCAGGATGTAGCCTTGTTGGTCGACGAGAAGGCACTTGGTACTCAAATGACTTTCTGGTGGGTAGCGACTTGCTGTGCTCGCTCTATTTGGGCAAACCCCGATGAACCACTTATTATGACAGACTGAATTAAGACGCGGCAGCACCCTTCGGGGTGCATAAGTCCACGCGACTATTTTACACGATGGAAAATCGCTTCTACAACCTTCCGGAAGACATCCAGCTCAAAATTTTTTTACACGCCCGTGCCATGTTACTTGCTCAGGTTCACATTGAGTTATGGACCAATAGGTACGACCTGTGGTCTTGCAATGGGCTTATAGCGTTCGTGGACATCCGTAGAGAATCTGCTGATTTCTGTAAAGAAGTAGATTCAGACGATTCTTACAGCGTCTGTGATGGCGAGTGTTGCGTCAAGGATGAGAGCATCTGGTGGAGTTCCAGATAGAATTTTAATGGCAGCTCCCCTCGGGGTGTAATAAGTCCACAACATTTTGATTCTTAATTGCTTAAATTAACGATGACTAAGAATAGTTATACTTATTTGAATGATATTCCAATTTTCAGACTTCGATTATGGTCGCCGACGCTCTTCTTATCACTGTGCTGCTTTCCGTTCCTGCTACCCTGACTTGTATTTCCGTACATTTTTACTACTTGTTGGGACTTAACAAGAAGGAGGAAATACATGTACGCGCGTGGTGCAACGACTAAATCTTATTTTACGCGGCAGCGCCCTTCGGGGTGCATAAGTCCACGCGGGGAAAACCTTACAAATATGGATACTCTTCCTCAAGATCTTCTTCTCAAGACATTCAAGGAACTCGACCCGATTAGTCTCTGTAGACTGGCTCAGGTGTCTAAGGCATTTCGAGTTCCTGCCGAATCAGACGAAGTTTGGCTGGTCGCTCACGGTTGGCAAAAGACATTTTCCAGAACGCTCGAGCTGTGGCTCTCGACTCGCGTGGATCACGAAACGCGATATCTCAATGAGTTGGATACCGGAGTCGGTAGTCTTACCGCCCATGTTTCTTTAAGATGTGCGGAAGTCGTTGAAGCACGCGACTCGATGTCTCGGGCACTCGATAGACTTACCACACAATTCTCGAACGTCTCGCCTCGCGCTTTACAAGGCAATATCTACACAGAGCCCCGGTTAACTACGCACTGGGGAATAGAGCGCAAAAGATTCGACCGAGCTCTGCGGAATCGCAGATCTGCTCAAGATGCACTCGATGCCATGATGGAGCAGTTTAGAAAAGCCGAGCGTTTAGCGATTGCTACTCGTCTTGAACTGCATCTACTAAAGCATTCGCTGAGTACACCGTTAGCCCTTCGTACGTGGCTTGCCACGGAGATTCAGTGGCGAGGTGCTCATATTAGGTGGACATATCAAGACACTCCTGAAAATTCTTCGGAGGCTTATAGATTAGAAAGCGTACTTTATTTCGCACTAAGACTGGAATAAAGTAAGTTTTATGGCAACACCCTTCGGGGTGGCGTAAGTCCATTTATCGATTTATTGATTTATTATTTTATTATATTTACTATTTAATAAATGGATAGATTTTACTATACAGTGTACGACCCTAATAGTAAAGCACTAGCTCTAAGAGAATTTGAAGATAATCTAATCAGTAATTTTCTTACAAAATCGAGAACAATGACTAATATAAATGATATGCATGTTTTATTCGATTCTGTATGGTACGCTATAGACGAATTATCAGAATATTCTTCATCGGATCACGTTGAACGTTTACAAAAACACGTAGCCAATAAATGGATAGAGAGACTCATACAATTATATACACCTCAAGAATACTATCAACTTATAACAATTAGATTATCCAACCCAGCCGCAGTAAGACGGGACCTACAACGCGCGTTAAATAATCGTTCCGGTCCTCTTCGGTCTTTGGAGGTTGCTGGTCTAGAACATTTATTAAATCTTATCCAGATTCAAGCAAATATGCCTGCTAGAAACCCTGTTACACCCGACGAGGAAGCAATGTTTGGAAAATGTTGGGAGGGTTATAAGAAAATAGGAATGAAAAACAAGTCTGGAAGACGAGTTCCAAATTGCGTAAGAAAATAAAACGAAGACTCGTGAAAACTCTTCGGATGTAGCGTTTATCGATTTATTATATTTACTATAAGTAAAATGGACAGGGATACAATATATAATCCTAATAGTCAAGCGCTAGCTCTAAGAGCATTCGAAGATAGTCTAATTTTCGAGTTTGTTACAAACTTGAGAACTATGAATCGCGGTGCTATACAAGATTTATTCGAGTCTGTATGGTACGCTATAGACACATTATCAGGATATTCACCTTCCGACCGTGTTGAACGTTTGCAAAAACATGTAGCCAATAAATACGTAGAGAGAATCATACAATTATCTACACCCCAAAATTATTTTAACCTTGTAACAGCTAGATTATCCAATCCGGAAAGACTAAGACAAGACCTTCTACGCGCTTTAAATCAATCTTCCAGTCCTATTCGATCTTTTGAGGTTAGTTTTCTCGAATATTTATTAAATATTATACAGATTCGAGAGAATATGCCTGCCAAAAATCCTTTTATGTCTAGAGACGAGGAAGCAATGTTTGGAACTTGTTGGGAGGGTTATAAGAAGATGGGAATGAAAAACAAGTCTGGAAGACGAGTTCCAAATTGCGTAAGAAAATAAATTATTGCTAAAATTTATTATGTCTAAGATTTAATTTTTATAGTTTAATGACGGTAATCCACCAATGGACTCTCTCTCTATCGATTTGCTTCGCGCGATTTTTCAGGAACTCGACGCCGTGATGCTTTGCAGACTTGCCAAGGTGTCTAAGGACTTCCGTGTCGCCGCCGACGAAGACTGCGTCTGGAACGCCGCACACGGCTTCACCAAGGGGAAGTCCTTAGAAATCCTTTTGGAGCTCGGTACTCTCTCGGGTTCAAAGGACGACGAGTGTATGGCTGCTGCTTTTGTTGCGAGCAACTCCGAATATGAAGGAAGCAGCGAGGATGATACCGACGATGCAATCAGCCGTCGAGACCGCGCTTATGAAGCCTGGGACAAACTTCAGCAAGAGCGACACGTTGTCCAGCGGATGCACGCTATAGCATATCGCATGCTGCGCGTACCCAAAAAACTTCGAGTAGTTGCTGCCGATGCTCTAGTTCACTATTACAAAGTGACACAATGCATCGATTTCATACTCAAGGGAGTCCCACAGTGCAGCGACGACGACGCATTCGCATCTGCTTACCGCGACCTCAACCTCAAGCGAACCGAGGCAGAGCATGCTCTCATCGTTGCCGACGTCAACGTAAGGAATTGGGAGAATTCCTTCTCCAAATGCGGATGTGTAAGCTACTCCTCGACTTACACGCCCGCCTTCTGCTGCACACAGCAACCGTGGGGAACATCTCCGCCTCTCGAGAATCTCGAGCAGTCTTGGATGTACGAGTAAATTTTTACGGCAGCACCCCTCGGGGTGTAGTAAGTCCGTTTTTTTTAATAAAAGCCCTTAGATTGCTAAAATATACAAACCTTAAGACTCAATGCTAAATTTTAAGATGAGATAATCAAAGATGTTCAGCAACCGTGACGTCAAGCGTGTTCGCGATGAGCTTCTCCGTGATGCTCCTTATGCTGAGACATACGAAGACTACGAAGACCCGCCTATGGCTCCGCCGATTCCAAAGCGCCAGTCAGGCACGACTGGATCTCCGTTGCGCCCAAGGTCTCCGGACGGCGTGTCGTTGCTTCCGCGCCTCGACCAACCTCCTTTTCGGGAAGACCTGAGCATCGTCTGTAACTGGCACGCAGATACTGAGCGTCCCGATCCAGACGCTCTGAACTGGACTACTCAGGCCGAGCACGCGGAAATCGTGCGGTCGTATTACGAGGCTCAGGCTAAGAATCCGAACGTAGTGCTTCCTGTGCCAATCACGCGGCAGAATGGAGAACTGCGTCCATGTACTGCGCCGTACCCAGTAGCTCAGCAGACTCCGGTGGTTCAGCAAGTGCCCATGACTACTCGCTGGAGCGACGACGCGATGTGAGATTGAATTCATTTTTTGAAAACCCCTAAAAATACCATGGCATGAACCGGCAGCACCCTTCGGGGTGTATAAGTCCACGCCGGAAATTGTTAATTAATTGCTAAAATTAATTATATCTAAGACAATCATTGTTACTTTAGATTGAAGAAAGCCTATAGATTCACAAAGCCATGATGCACTCCTTTGGATACATTTGGAACCGCGCCATGACCATCGCTCCCGTCGATGATACAAGCGTCATTTCATTTAAGCCTCTCTCCGAAGATGAAAGCGAACGTGCTTACCTCGCACAACAAGAGCTTGAGCGCAAGGCTTACGAAGCAAGGCTTATTCGCGAGTTCGAGGAAAACAAGCTCATAATCGCACAACTCGAAAAGCAGCTCGTTGAGTTGATCGGGGGTACACCGACTGGAACTCCTTACAAGTCAAAGGAGGAAAAGCGTGATGCGAGGATTGCTAGGCGGGCTACTCGTGGGGGGCTACAATACCTAGAGAAGCGCTTTGTCGGGTTTGTGTAAGTGTAAGTGTGCGGCGGTTCTATGGTTAAAACTCCAAAAAAACAGCATGGCGGAAGCACCCTTCGGGGTGCCAAAGCACCCTTGAAAATCATGGACTCCCTCCCAGAGGATCTACTCCGAAACGTTGTCAAGACTCTCAATCCATATACGCTGTGTCGCCTTTCGTGTGTGTCAAAGAGTCTCCGAGCAGTAGCGGACGACGATGAAGTCTGGACCAATCAGACCGATATGTACACCAAGGACGACACGTGCGACATTGTCGCTCGGGCAGAACGTGCTCTTATTCATTCCGCGTGTATGTGGAGCGAGGTCGTCGAGAAACTGATGAGCGCTAGGAAGCACCTTATTGATGAAGCAGAGAAGCGAACAGTGTGTTCAATACAGAACACTGTGCACGGCTCTCTTCCGCTTTACTCCGGTCCGTGGGGACGAGGCTATCCTGTAAGAGAGCGTGCCATAGAGAGTTGGATGACCTCCCCATTTCTAAGGGAAGAAAGGCTACATCTCGAACTTTTTGAGTCGGAGATTTTCGTGCGTAAAGGAACTTTTGACACCGATACATTCCGACTTCGCAACGTTCACAAATTTCTAAGGAAATAGAACATTTACGGCAGTACTCCTTAGGGAGTACATAAGTCCAGTGAAAATTGAAAATGAGCTGCGTAAAAGATTGTTATCAAGCCAAAGGCTCTGGGTTCCCATTTTTTCTTATCTTTTTCCTAGTTGGTCTATGGTACATCAGATATATTGCGTTGCGAACCACTAGATAAACTTTTTCACGGCAGCGCTCCTTCGGGAGCGCATAAGTCCGGCGAAAATGATCGCGACATACGCCTTACTCGTTCTTACGTGCGCAACCCCATTTATCCTGTGGTGTATACACGTTCGACCCGTCTACCTAGACTAAAATATTTTACCGCGACGCTCCTTCGGGAGCTCATCGCACTCTTGAAAATCATGGCGTCCCGCATTGCTCAGCTCCGCGAGAAGATCGAATTTCTCGAGCAAGAAATCGTTCGCATTTCCCTGGAGGAAGAAGAGGCTGCCAATCGCGCAAGAGAAGAAGCTGAAGCACTTGCCAAGGCTGTGCGTATATCTGGGGAACCTTGCAAGAAGAGCATTTCTCTTATCGACGCCCTTGATGCTGCAATCGATATCGGAGAAGAGTACATTTTTGCCACTGCTTGTGTCAAAAGGTCCGAAGAAAAGCTTGCCGAATACGAAGGGTTTGCTACCATGGGTGCATATGAAGCCCGCGAAAGATTGGAAGAGAACCGGGTAACAGCGGTAGATTTGCAAAGAAAATTTTTCCCAAGTGTGCACACTGTTCTTGTTGCTATGCGCGAGTCTGAGACTGAACGCGATCAGTACCTTGAAAAGCTCGGTCTCGAAGTGGCGCGTATCAAAAAAGTCATAGGGTGTTAATTGACACCGTGACGTTGTGACAGTATGGAATGATGTAAATACCAAAAAAATAGCATGAACCGGCAACATCCTTCGGGGTGTATAAGTCCGCGTGAGAACTATGGACCTACTTCCAGACGATTTGAAGTCTAAGATTTTTCAAGAGTTAGACGCTGTACATCTCTGTAGACTATCGGTCGTGTCAAAATCTACAAGAATTCTCGCTGATGCCCCCGAATCGTGGAAGATTGTGTATGGAGATCTAAAGCATGAAGCTAAGGAGATTCATCTCAAAAATTCTGAGAATTTACGCGACGCTGCTTATCAGCTTGAAAAATGCGTAGCCGAGCTCGCTATCGCCACTGCTCGCGCATTCGATGCTTCTAAGGAACTGGAGAGAATTGGTGCGAGTACATTGATTAGATACGAAGACATAGACTCTTGTAAGTGGAACACCTACAGTATGGCAGTTTCGGATCTCAATTTTGCTGAAAATTTTCTCGAAGAAGCAGAGGCAAATCTTGAAAGCGCGGAATTGGAGCATTGGAGATTAAACGGAATAGTTAAAGCAGACTCTTATAACACCCGAGTTCCATTGAGATTGAGAAGAATTGCTGAAGGTGCGTTACTGGAGTGGAAAACTCATTGTTCTAAGATGTCTAGTGTGTCCCATGTGCGTGTGTGGGCAGATTCTTGTACATCTAAGACTACGTGCGAAGTGGAAAGGCAATTGTGGTGGACTGCTAGATATGCCTTTCGTGCTATCAATAAATGGGAAGGAAAGGTAACTTCAGCCGATATACTAACGGGCGTCGTTTCAAAATAAATCTTGATGTAAATGTAAATGTAAATGTAAATGTAAATGTAAATTTAAAAAAAATAGGCACTCCTTCGGGAGTACATAGCCTAATTGAGGAGCTTGATTATGAAATTCGTTATCGCTATCGCTATCGTTGTCCTGTTGTTGCACGTGTCCCATGCTATGGCATACGGAAAAGTTTTTCCTACACGTCTTCCGTTGAATACATTGAATCCAATATCCGGTACACAGCGTTTGATTGTGAAAAACGTTTCAGACATTTCAGAATTTTCTGAACTCGTTCGAGAAGAAGACGACACGCGAAGACTACTAGAACTTCGCGAGGGAATTGCGATATCGAAGGCTAAGGAAAGATATACCCGTATCACTTTTAGGTGTATGTGCGGAACTACATATGCTAGCGTTTTTGGTTCTAAATAAATAATTAAATAAAAAAAATTTAACGGCATCATCCTTCGGGGTGTATAAGACCATTTTAATTTAGAAAAATTAAAATATTTTTATAGTATAAATGATTTATAATTTAAATGCTAGCGGTTCTTATTTTGTCACCCCGGGTATCAAAATGTTTAGTGTAGATGCCGGGCTCGAGAATATCCTTACACCGGGTACATCTGCAATGATCGAATCGGGGCCTTATTGGATGTCTGGTATGATAGTCGGTTATAAAAAAGGACAATTAGCAGTCGATGTAGAAATGACAAACACTATGAAAAAGGATGCTTATTCTGAAACATGGAATATTATCGTAGACTCTGCCTATATAAATCCGGCGTCTGAAGAGATAATTGCTGGTAACTATGAAATTCCTACACAATCTGTAAATTTACCTGGGTATAAATACGATATCACTCCTAAACCAGTAGAAACTCCTCCCGAAAATCCATATATTAAGCCAGAAAAACCTCGCTTAGACTCTGATTGGCCAACAGAGGTTTATACACCACCAGCTGAAGCTTATACTCCACCAACGGAAGCTTATACACCACCAACAGATGTTTATACACCACCAGCGGCAGCGGCATCATTCTCCGAACCTTTTTATGTTAGATATAAGATTTCGATATTAGTTTTATTAGTAGCTTTAATTATTGGAATAATTTTATTTTTCGTTCTTAAAAACAAAGGTTCAGAACCTTCTGTTAAGAATTTTATAGCGGCATTTGGTAGCATTTGGTAAATAAATGAATAGATGCGTATATTTTTATAATTTTAACTTATTTGTGTATTTAAAATTATAAAATTATGGAGAGTTGTATAGAGAATTATATGAAAAATTATGATACATTTAATAAACATTTGATATATAATTTTGGTATAGATATTTGTCAGGGTGGTGGTATAGGCGATTTAACATCTTTTTTTACTCACTTTCTAAAAATATGTATAAATAATAGTATAAAATTACATTATTTAGTTAAAAATACCTTTACAGAAAAATATTTAAAATTAAAATACGATAAAATGTATATTACAAAAACAGATATTACTTCAATAGATATCATGGGTACAATATCCGATATTAAAGAAATTTCTGAAATATTACCAGGGGAATATTATTATGTTCAAGTAGATATTTTATATCCTTACTTTACAATGGACCGAAGTGGGACACATCGTGGACAGCGGGGCGCGGCTGGAATACCATTTCAATTAAAAGAACTGTTTTATTTTACACCAGAAGTTATTATTAATGTACCAGAAATATTTAAAACAATCGATGAATATATATCTATTCATATTCGCTTAGGCGATGACATGATGGTTGGAAAGGAATTAAAATATGATTATGATACAAGAATATATAATTATAATAAACTTAGTAATTTCATTATTAGAAATTCAAGTAAAACTATTTTTCTAGCGTGTGATAACATTACTTTTAGAAATGATATAAAGGCGAAGTTTTCTAATATTATTACATCCGATTACGACATTAGTCACACATCCTGGGTGAATACCACAGAATTACAAACTTTAAATACATTAAGTGAATTTTATTTGCTATCGAATTCAAGAGAAATATATATAGCGTCATACAGCGGATTTTCTATAATGGCCTCTAGATTCAAAAATATACCAATTTATGATATAGACGATTTAGACGATTTAGACGATTTAGACGATTTAGACGATTTAGAATAAAAATTTTATCTTGTTTAATATTAATGGTCATGTTTTATATCGATAAAATTGAACAGGTGGTATTTGCCGTTATCGTTATTTATATAATTTCTATAATATACAATGACAGCAGAATTATGGGCACTAGTGCTATATTCGCACTTATCGTACCAGAACTTGATCAAGCCATATTAAACGGGAGTGTTTTATTAAGTATTGTATTATTAGCTGCGACTTTACTTACTATAGAATATTAATCATTAATCGTTAATTATAAAAAGTGTAAGCTATCTGATTTGCTCTCGGATTATTGGGACCGAATGGACCACTTAAAAACTGAGGTGAGCGATCAAATAACGGATTAATCACGTTGTCGGGATCTGGGGCCCTACGAGCTAATAAACGCGCAAATGTATCTTCACGCATTCTTCTTGTAGCTTCAATATGAGATTTGCCAAACGATTTATAAATTTCTATTATATTATAAATCAAAATAAATGTCGCTACATACAATAATAAAAATAAAACACTTGAGATTAAAAATTTTGAATAATTTTCATTTTTAGTTTCTTCTCTAAAGGTTGTAAAGTAATAAATTATCATTATAGATGTCGATAATGCTGATGTTATAAATATTGTACTCATTATTATTTATTTGTAATATTATAATTATAAATACAATTATAAATACAATTATAAATACAATTATAAATACAATTATAAATACAATTATAAATACAGATATAATATTACAAAAGAATGTCTCATGCGGTTGTTGTTGTTCATTAAATTCCGTGTGATATAATATATATGAATTTTATTTCTATCGGTGGTTGGTGCGGAACAAAAATTTCCCTCAAAGATTTAGGTTTATTCAATGAAAAATCATTACCATTCGATGATGTAAGATCTTCTATAGAAGGAATTATAGATTGTATAGAAAATAATTTTGAAAATTTTTTACCGAAAGAAATTAAACGGGATGATAGAATCATAAATTACCGCTGTTTTACAGGTGAGTACTTTGGATTTTATCATCACGATTTATTAGATAAAAGTGTTATTGAAAGTTTAGAAAGAAAAATTAAAAGGTTTGACGAAAAAATTAAAAAAAATAATTGTATATTTTTAAGAACCATAATAAGACAAAACGCCGATGACGAAATAAAATATTATAAAAAATTACAAGATGTAATCGATAAAAAATATCCAGATATTTCTTATATTATTTGTTTCTTAATTCCTAATCAATCAATTACACAATATTACAAACATTTAGACAATCGAACATTTTTATTTACACTTAATGATAAATCGTTAATAAACGCCAATTTAAAACACGAATATGAACCTATTTATGATTTTATTATAAACAGAGACTTATTTAACGATATACCAATTTCAAACGATATAGTAATAAACGATGATTTATCTACAAGATTATGGCACGTTGATGGTTATCCAGTTGTTAATTTGGTTGAAAATAATTTAAATTTAAATTTAAACGTCTAAAATCTGTATAAAAAAGAATTACATAATATAAATACATTATGAACATAGTATTTTTATTTTCTGGTCAGTCGAGAACTTCTCCTTTCTCTCTTAATCCGAATGAAAAAAGTCAAAGCATATTAAATAGTTATAACAACTTTATTTTTACTGAAAAATTTAAAAATCTTTATAAATATAAAATTTATATCACTTCAGACGACTTAAATTTAGATGCTACAAACAGGTATTTTGGAGATGATAATATAGGTAATATTCATTTATTGAACCGGTGCTATTATAAAAAACGAGTAGGCATAGAATGTAAAAATATAGAAGAGTATATGTATAATTACAATAATAATCAAGACTGGTATCAAAATTATCAAAAACATGACATTAGTATAGAGCAACATTATAAAATGTTAGACTGTTACAACTTATTTATTCGTGATTATAACAGCGACATAAATATAAAAAATTGCGATTTTGTATTTCGCTTGAGGCTTGACACGTTATTTGAGAAAGATGTATGCGATATTCTAGACGTTTTCAAAGAAAATCCGAATCTCGAATTGGCGATGTGTTGGGATTGGGGTATTATTGGTAACCCAACTATAATGAATATAGTTTGTACCGGTCTAGATCACAATTACGGCAAATTTGGATATGACATAGATATTTCATACATACCCCAATATTTTCATGAGGTATACAGCTGGGACAGGTTTAGATGGAAATATGCTACAGAACGTCAATTATTTGAGATGATATTTACTTATTTTTATAAAAAAGGTATTGTAATTAACGATGATACACGTATTTTAACATCTCTACATTTTGTTAACATAGTTAAATAATTTTAAAATTGTACAAAATTGTATTAAATTTATTTTTTTTTTATTTTGCTAATGTTAATAATAAATGGGATATATTGCTTCGCCGATGTTAGATATCAACTATATGCTCGGAAATTTAATCGGTCGCGGAATTGTTATTAGTTTATTTGCGTACGTTCTTTGGTATGTCTACAATAACATGAATATGACACAAACAGCATATATACCCGAAGAACGAAGATTTGGTAGATCTAATGGATATTCTAGACACGCTAGACAGGCTAGATATGGTAGAATCAGGCGCTAAACTTAATTAATTGCTTAAAAAAATAATATGTAAAAAATTATTATACAAATAATGTAAATGTGAATATTTAAATATTTACATTTACATTTACAAATGTTCTCCTTAGGGAGTTCATAAAGTACTTGACGAAATTTTATTTGCTGCGATGACGGGATATGGAACTGAGTACGGATCTTTGTACTCAATGGAAGACTATGGAACGGCGCCAGTAGTTATTAGCAGGGTTAGAACTTACACCGATGTAATTCAAGAGCAAATCGCGGAGTATGTTGCGGACGTGGAAGCCGAAGCTGAAGAGGAAACTCAGTCCACTGTTCAGGCTCCTGACGAATCTATGCCACAGACACCACCAACCCTTGCTTTATCGGATGCCTCTGGTGTATCTCTTCCACCTCCTGGATATATCCCACGGACCTTCGGAAGCCCCTCTGACACCGCGTGGCTACTACTTCGTCAGAATCAAGAAATTTGCGCACAGAATGGAGTTTGCCCACGCGAAATAGAAAACCTCGTTCGTAACTCACTTGTGATGCAGTCCATGAATCCGACATTGTCAAAAACTGATATTGTCGGCTGTTTGTGTCCGGATGGCAAGTGTAAGCCACTTCCGCCAATGGGTGCCTCTAGTATCAAAGTTGTGGTAGACTGCCTCGAATGCGAAGACGACTGCTCGATTTGTCTCTGTCCAATGGAAGATGAGATTGGATGTATTACGTCCTGTCGGCACATTTTTCACCGTTCGTGCTTCTTCAAGATTCCGGCAGACTCGTGGGGAAACTGGAAGAGATGTCCATTGTGTAGAACACGTCTAAGCGGAACTTCCTACAATATAATAAGTGACAGGTTTAATGTATGGAGTAACTGCAACTGCTGCGAGCATCATAAACGCCGTCGCCCTTCAAAATTTTGCGCAGGCGCTCCAGATGTGGAACACTTTGGCAAATGTAGCGATCCGCGTGCTAGGGTAGTATTCGAACTGTTGTTTAGACTAAGAGAATGTACTCCGACATGCCATTGCTCGTGCCGCTCAGAGATGCGGAGATTGTGCCGCCTTAATATTTACAAGTATTAAATTTAAATGAATAAAACTTCAAAAAAACCATGCCCATGCCCATGTTTGTGTTTTGAGACGCTCCTTTAGGAGCGCATAGCATGCGTGAATCTGTTATGTCTGAATGCGATTATTACATGCTTGTACAGGCCGGTATTATTAGTTCTCCTCATCCCACATCTAGAGATAGACCCGAAAACAAGGCAAGAATATTACAATTGTTAGGTTTATTTACAAAAAAAGAACTAATTACTATTGTAAAGTGTGAACACATGAATAAAACGTTATTAGACATCAGTAGTAAAAAACTTAGAATGCGCGTAGAAGAGTTTCATAGCAGTCTTCTAAATTTATACGAAAGTTTTGCTTCAGAGGCAAGTCTCAGGGTGCGGGAAGAGAAATTCAAAATTTTTCTTACAAAAACGGATTAAAATTTTCAATAAAAAAATAAAAGTTCCCTCGGGAACGCATAACACTTATGGAAATGTCTACGTACTATCCAGGCGAATACAACAATCTTAATTATAATATAAATAACGACCGTGATTATGTAAACATACCCACGTCTAGTTTGTTCGACCATCTACAATCGTTTGTAGAAGATGAGCGTTGCGAGGGTGTGCTTTTGAATATACCTAACGGCGTAGGTTGTGCTTGTGAATCGAGTTGGTGTTTTATAAGTCGAAGGGAAATCCATAAGTGTAAGAAGAGTATGGGCTGTAATCCAGACGACATTACTAAGATACCAAAAGAATGTATGCCTTGTGAAGACATGTGTGCTATCTGTCTAGATATATTAGACACTGCTTGTGTCATAACCAAATGTAAACACAAATTTCATGAAAAATGTATCTCAAAATATTTTTATACGGCAAAGAGAGAACGGTTTGGACAAGTAGCATGCCCATTGTGTCGCGCAAATGTTTGGCCTGCTACATTTATGGCCCTACGTGAAATATTTGAAAAATACAAGAATTGTAACTGTTGTTCTAGGCATAAAATAAATCGTCCAAAAACTCTTGCGCCACTTAATACAGGGTACGTCGAATGGTGTTTCAATAGAAAAAGATGGAAAAATAACAATTTTATCAGGGAATTTAATTGTAAGTGTCCGTGTCGTCACATACTTCGATGGAATTGTTGCCGCCGTCTTCAAGTAAATTAATTGCTTAAAAAATTTAACCTTAGAAAATTGAAATGAATTAAAATTGAAACAGCTGTTCCCTCGGGAATTCATAGCTGAATTGAGTCAATACGAAACGGAAACGAAACGATGTCAGTTGCCTCAGAGGCATCTGTTACCACCGAGGCATCTGCTACCACCGAGGCATCTGCTACCACTGATACCGAGACTGAGATTGTCGCGATTCTCGAGCCAAATCTCTGCTCGATTTACGCAAGCCCGCAGCAATTGTCCCTCTTCTGCCATCGCAAGATTCCCGATGAGCTTTATACCTGTAAGATTTGGGATCATGCTCGCGAGCGTCTTGTAACAAAGTGGCGCAGTATCTTTTCCAAGAACTTCAAGGACCGGTGGTTGTGGATCGACGTCGTCTATGACTCGATGCGCAACGGTTGGTACAAAGTTTTTGTACACATGTGGTGCGAAACTAATCGTTCGCTCTACATGCGCGCAAAAATCCTAGCCGGTGAAACTTTTGAGCCTATCAACTGGGAGATTTCCAAGGATACTGCTCCGGGATCTGCCATAGAGGTGTACAAGACGGGTGCCAATTTTACATATTCGAAGTCGGAACGCCCCAAGACATTCTATATGCACACTCAGTACCGCTGCGCGGTGTGTGTGGGTATTCCGACTACATGCATGTGCTGCGAAGTAGATTACTTTTTGTGCCCCAACGGAGGAGTTGTACCAGGATCGTATTAAATCAATAAAACTCAAAAAAATGCCATGTCCATGTTTTGTGTTTTGAGTCGCTCCTTCGGGAGCGCATAGCATGCTCCAAACATTGATGTTGTCTTCCTCGAACGGGATCGTTATTACACCTATTGCTAAAAAAGCTAAAAAAAATGGCCCGTGTTCACTTACAGACTACAATGAACAACTAGAACGTTCTGCTATAGGATCGGATGTTTTTTGGGACGATTCAAGATCAAACAAATGTAAATCTGGAGATCTTTTCGTATTCAGATTCGACTCAAAACACGTAGTGTTTCATATTGTTGAAAGTGTTAGCGATTCCTCAAATAGATTAGAGTCTTGGAGTAAAAACGTAGGTCAGACTGATAGAAACGTTTTAAAACTTTCTAAAAAGTCTGTTACAGTAGCATGGGAAGAGTGGGGCAAGTTTAATTATTGTGGTGGTAGACAAGGTACTACATATATGGATGTGGTTAAAAACCGGGCACTTAAATCGGAGATTCTCAATTTCGCCAACGAAAAATTTAATCTTTAATAAGTATTAAAGGCATCTTCCCTTGGGAAGAGTAAGACCTATTATGAGAATGAGCGTTTTAAATAAGGTACGTAGCAAGAAAAATTCAAAAAAAAATGAAGAGTATGACATACTTAAAATTATCAATTTTATTAACGAAAAATGTTCCATAGGTATAACGATTTTACAATCTTTCGAGATGTGTTTTGTAGGTTTTAAGATTTTACAGGCAACGAGCTCGGGTGGAAGAAGAAGAGATCATTACGATTTCAATATAACAGTAGAGGATATAAATACAAAACTTCATCATTCCTGGACTGTCGAACATAAGGGTACTCAAAAAAAAGCGACACATGGCGATCCTCCGTGGAAGGGCGGGGTTCAATTTTATAACGGTGGCATGGAAAAATTTACAATTACAGAGGAATATGCCAAATTTTGGTATGATACATTCATATCTTCGAATAGATTTAGAGAAGAATTTGACATTTCTAAAGATATTCCAACGCCTGATTATGTAACTTGGAGAAATAACGACGCTAAAGTACAAGGAAATCCAAAAACCGACTTTGGAGTTGCTCTTAAAAAAAATGTAAGGAATAAACTTGGTCATAATAAATCGTTGATTGTTCATAGAAATGAATTTGTTCCGATGTTCATAAATTTAATAAAAACAACAAATTCGGGGATTTTGGAAACTCTGAAAGTTGAAATTCTAGAAATTGCTAAAAAAACATTGGAGCAGAAAGACGCGTGGTTAGAAATTAATGGAAATGTCGATTCAGATAGTGATAGTGATATACCCTTTACATTTAAGTGGACTAAAAAACTCACTATTTCACAAATAACTTCCATTTCTATCGACGAAGAAACAAAGTCTGATTTTACCGGAAAGGTAGAATCAGACTTGGGTTATCCAATAAAATTTATAATTAGATGGGGAAAAGGAGCTGGATTTAGCAATCTACGGATGGATTTGAAATAAATTTACATTTACATTTTACATTTACATTTACATTTTACATTTCGTTAGCGAATTAACTACATGTGTTATTATAGGCGGAGGAACGGCATTTCCTATCTGAGTAATTATTTGACTTTTATTTCCAATCCACGGATGTTCCTTCGGGAATCCTTGAATTTGTCCTAATTCACGTATAGTTAAGCATCTAATCCAATAAGTATCCGTGTTTACATTATAAAGTCCAACAAATAGACGTGGACACAGACTATATGTGCTAATAATAGTTTTTGAAGGAAGTAGTGGGTCTAGAATTTGTCCGTGATACGCGCTTTTTCTTACGCCAAAACTTATTAATCCACCTTCAATTATTGTATTTTTATTTTCATCACTTTGTTCAGTCTTCGGTAAATTCTTAATACCATTTACTAAGCGAACTAGATTAGGATGTGGAATACCTGACTGTATAGTTTCTTCGGTTTTAATCCAATAATGCGGAGACAAATTATCTGGAATATTTTTTTTAGGAAATACCATTGCGCATTCTAAGTGACTTTCCAGAATAGACATTAGATTTTCAGAATTAATTTTATTTTCAGAATTAATTTCATTTTCTGGAAACTTTAAAACTCCGTCTTCTTTCGGAGATCCAATTATAATTAAACGTTTTCTTTCTTGTGGAACTCCGTAGTCTGTTGCTTTAAGAATTTTATAAACTATATTATACCCAATTCTATCGAATATATCTCGGATTATATCAATTACGGGTCTTTCATTTGAAGTTACTGGATCTTTTCCAGTTCTAGAAAGCAAACCTGGAACATTTTCTCCAATTAACCACTTCGGCCTTGTTATATTTACTACTCTAGCAAATTCGTAAACAAGTTCATTTCTTGGATCTTGTGAATTTTTCTTTCCAGCGTTAGAAAATCCTTGACATGGAAATCCAGCAAATACTATATCCAGTTTATTTCTATAAATTAGTAAAGCTTCGTCTGGTAGATTTTTAAGGTCACAATCGTTATTTTTTTTGTTAATTATATGAACAGAATCTGGAAACGCTGAAATGTGAGTTTTAATGGCTGATTTATCTTTTTCTGAAAAAGCAATCACGTTATATCCTGAATTTTTCATTCCTAGAGTATCTCCACCGGCTCCGCTAAACAAACTAATAGCAGTTGGGGTATCATTTATTTTTATGTAGTCTTCATAATAAATTTCATGATTGTTCTGATTAATTATCATTTTAATTATAGTTTCCTTATTCTTTGAGCTATATCCTGTAATATTTTTTTCTTTACAAATCGTTATTAAATCATTTCTCGTTTTTTTAGAATATTCGGGTGTATCCATATTTATTATATATATTTAATGTATTTAAGTAATTTTAATATAATTTATTTAACCTTACAATTATTTAATTGTAACATATAATAAAGATTTAAAGATATATATTACTACATTAGTACGTCTTATATTTAATGAAAATCATTTTGGTAATGTTAAATAATTTACAGGTGTATATATTTGATAATATATATCAATTAAAAAAATATTCCAACAACGACATAACGATTATAACAGACAGAAAATTTAATAATTTATTTAATAATTTATCAGTTGATATAATTAATATTGAAGATCTTATACCAGAATATACAACTTTTCAATATTTAGACAATTATAGAAATGGATTTTGGGAATTAACAACATATAGATTTACAGCGATTTATGAATATATAAAACAATATAACACTATAAATATAGTTCATATAGAAAATGATGTATTAATTTATAAAAATGTAGATTCAATAAATTTTCATAACACTAATAAACTATTATTAACAATGGATTCCGAAAATAGATGTATACCTGGGCTAATGTTTATTCCCAACAGTATAATATTAAAAAAATGTATAGATATATTCAATCCAAATTTAAATGACATGCAAAATTTTGGATTGTGTTATTATAACTTAACAGAGTATGTTGATACCTTGCCGATATTTATAGAAAATAACGAAAATAGTATTACAAAAATGGTAACAAAAAATTTTGATCGTTATAAATGTATATTCGATGCGGCAGCAATAGGACAATATTTAGGTGGAGTTGATCCAAAAAATATCCCCGGTGACACGAGGGGTTTTGTAAACGAAACGTGTGTAATAGATTATTCAAAGTATAAATTTATTTGGAAAGATGAAAATAATAAAAAAATTCCATATATAGTTATTAATACTAACGAATATCCTATAATAAATTTACATATACACTGTAAGGATTTAAAACAATTTACTTCATGATTGTAGAGTAAATATTATACAATATTAAATTTTTCATTACGATGGTTATCAATTTATAGTATATATAAAACCTGATATTGATGCATTATTTTTGTTGCATTCATTTTTTCTAATTCTTTACATACCAATGACCCCTTACCTGCCATATTTTCATCAAACTGTAATTTAAGTTTTTTATAAAAATTAGAATATATTCCGTTATCTAACCATTCTGGACTAATAGGTGTATCGTCAATCAAAATTATACATCCTTTAGCTAATAAATGTTTGACACAATTAAATTCTTTTAAATGATGTTCTGCTGAATTAAGTGGATTTAAAAAATCTACATCATATGAATCTAAATATAAAAAATCTATTTTTTCAGTAATAGTTGGTAAATAATCTAACGAATCACTATGAAAAACTGTTGTCTTATCTGATGTTAGATAATTTGCATCAATTACAGCATTTTTATTTAAATCAACTGATAATACTTTACCACCAAAAATATTAACAAATTTATCCCATAATAAAGTAGATTGTGTTCCGTGCGCGGCAACACCGGTTTCTACAATAGTATAACTATCTTTATTTTGTTTAACTAATTCTAATAATGCTCTATACATTGTATGATAACAAATATGAGTATAAAAAACTCCATCTAATCCTCCTGAAATTAATGTATTATCGCTATAATTAGCAAGTGATTCATGAGATGTTTTAATAGGTTGTTTATTAAAAAATTTATTGAATAAATCATCTAAATTTTTCTTATCCATTATTATTATTATTCTACAAAATATTTATTCGACGGATAAAACGATTTAAAAATTTATTTAAAAGATAAATTAATAATAGTATAACATGACTAAAAAGAAACATCCCAAATTTTATCCAACTGTGAGTGTGTGTACTCCAACATTTAATCGTAGACCGTTTATTAATGTTATGTTTGAGTGTTTTAAAAATCAAACTTATCCAAAAGAAAAAATAGAATGGATTATAATAGATGACGGAACTGATAAAATTAAAGATCTCGTAGAAAATTCTGGAATATCTCAAATAAAATATTATGAACTAGACGCAAAAATTACTCTCGGTGCTAAGAGAAATTTGATGCACGAAAAAACATCTGGTGACATTATAGTTTATATGGACGACGACGATTATTACCCCCCGGAGAGAATTCAACACGCTGTAGATAAACTTCTAGAAAATCCCGATATCTTAATTGCTGGAAGTAGTGAAATGTATATATACTTTAAACACATATCCAAAATGTATCAGTGTGGTCCTTATAATCCTGATCACGCTACTGCTGCTACATTTGCTTTTAAAAAAGAGCTTTTAAAAATTACTAAATATAACGAAATCAAATCTCTTGGAGAAGAAAAAGAATTTTTGAAAGACTATACTATTCCGATGGTACAGATGGATCCTTTTAAAACAATTTTGGTATTTTCTCATATACACAATACATATGACAAAAAAGAACTTCTTAAAAATCCAAATGAATATTTTAAAGAATCCGATGTAAGTATCGAACATTTTATAAAATATTCTAAAGAAGCTAATATTAAAAAATTTTTTATATACGATATCGAAAAATTACTCGAAGAATATATTCCAGGAAGTCCTATTTCGAAACCGGACGTTTTGAAACAAATTCGTGAAAATAAAATTTCAAATATTAATGAAGCACTTAAAAGACATCATTCAAATTTTATTAAATGTCTAAATGAATTAGAGAATATTATTTCTATTAAACCAATCACTGAGATTGAATGCCTTAAAAAATTTAATATAGACTTAATTATTAAAATTAAAAATTTAAATGAAATAATAAGCCAAAAAGACGCTGAAATCAAAACATTTAAAGAACGCGAATGGGATCTTTTAGAATAAAATTGCTTTAAATTTATTATATTAAACATTTGTTGAAATTGTATATTGAAATTGTATATTGAAATTGTAAAAATGAAAGATTTAAATTATAGTATGTCTCCACACGAGTGTGTGCTAATTAATGAAACATGGGAAAACGCACTAGACATTTTGAATACGTGTAAATGCTGCGAAAGACATAAAATAGATAGGCCAACAAAAGATAAAAAGTGGTACGACAGGGGTTTACCTAACAGGAATTTAAACAGAAATCAGGTTTGGTATCAGAAAGATTGGCGAATGTATATAAAATATTGTATGCCATGTAATTGCACGTGTAGATATCTCGCAAGAGAAATTACTAGAGTATTTAGAAAATATAAAAACGAGAGGTGTCCGGTTAGAGAAGAACTTTATTCTAAATTTGGGAAAATAATTGACAACGCTACAGAGTGTCCTATTTGTTTAAACAATATCGATAAATTATGTGTAACTACTTTGAATTTTTGTGGACATACTTTTTGTAAAAAGTGTATAACTAAATGGTTTGGAAATAAACAGCTAATTGAATGTCCTATTTGTAGAGTCACGTGTTGGTCTGATACATTACATACTGGTACATGGAATCAGAGATGTAAAGTTTATTCATGAGTATACTTTACGTTTAATTTTCATTATAAATTTACATAGTTATAATGTAATATAACTTTCCATGAAAATATTTTACGGAATTTCTGCTTCTATGTGTATAAACGTTACAGATGTGTGTCTTTTAAGAAAAACTCAAAAAAATACGGTGTTTATTCCGTCATGCGATCATAAAAGGGCACTAATTTTTACAGATCCGTATAGTGGAATACTTAAAAAAATATTTATAATCCATGATGATACTCTTAAGGAATTTGATGATTTTCATGAAATAACAATTAATCTACAAGATAATACCGTAAAAACAATTAATATTAAAGACATAGACTCTAAGCTTAGTATTATACATTCTAAAATTCATCTAAGTTACGGAAGTTTATTAGATGAATTACCTGAACAAAAAATGGTAATTAGATGTTTATCTGGAAACGAGAAGGTATTAGAAATTGGTTCAAACATTGGGAGAAATTCCTTAGTTATTGCAAGTATATTACAAAATCAAAATAATTTTGTAACTTTAGAATCTGATAGATCTATATCAGAGAAATTAATATATAACAGGGATATAAATAACTGTAATTTTCACGTTGAAAATTCTGCTTTATCAGCTAGAAAACTCATTCAGCAGGGGTGGAATACAATTCCTTCAGATATTTTATTAGACGGTTATAAACCTGTTAACATTATAACTTTTAAAGAGTTAAAAAATAAATACGAAATTGAATTCGATACATTAGTATTGGACTGCGAAGGAGCTTTTTATTATATTCTCATGGATATGCCTGAAATATTAAATAATATTAACACAATTATTATGGAAAATGATTACACCGATATATTGCATAAATATTACGTAGATGAAATTTTAATATCTAATAATTTTTATAGATATTACGTAGAATCTGGTGGATGGGAGCCATGCTTTTCAAATTTTTACGAAATTTGGAAGAAAAATTAAAAATTAATAAAATAAATGTATAATATATAAATATAAATGTATAGACGATATACCGGGTTTAGTTTTGGATCCAGAGATTTAGCAAAATTAATTCCGGAATACACTTTAAGAATACATCGATTAGTCGTTAGAGAATTCGATAATCGTGCTAAGCAAATGGAAAACGTAGAAATAGTAACAAAGGTTATCAGGTTTAGATATCTAGAAAATAAACAGGCGTTTCAAATAAGGAGAGACCCCGAATCTACCGAAAAATTTATGATATATTTACATTCAATATTAAAAAATGTTTTACTTTTGTATGGATATACAGATAGATTTCAAAATATTCAATTAAAAAATGTACGTATTACTATTCCAACGGGAAATGAAGTTGCTCAATTGACCGAAAAAATAATTGTTTATCCTCGTAGTTTTACTGGTAATTCGCCTGAAAATAATCGAGAACTCATAAAAGGGATGTTTATGTCAACATTTAATTGTTTTAACAGTGTAACAATTAATTACGGTATGAGTATTTTACTGAAAAAGATAAAATATCTAAAATATAACAACCGAATTTTTGAAAACTTAATTGCAAAACTAATTGAGAATTATGGTAAAAAACACCAAGATGAAGTTTTGGATATGTTTAGGAGGTATACATTGAGTTTAGATCCAGAATCTCTTCGAAGACCATACGAACCAGAAATTCATATGGGGCGTAGAACTTTAATGGACGACAATGTAATACGTGAAATTAGTTTTTATAAAGCTTACTGGCAAGACTACCATATGTACGCAGTTTTGATGTTATATTTAGAAAATTTTAATATACATTCAGATCCAAATGGACTTTCAATTTTAGACGATTTTATAGATTTTATAGCAGGTATGGCTTCGGTTGGGTGTTTAGACGAAGCTGCTTTTGATGTATTTTTATGGGTGGTATGTAATTTAATTAAAATACCAGAAGGACCGTTGAGTTCTGACATTACAGCAATGAACGTTGTCGAACAGATACTTACAGAGGTTTCTAGTATCAGGGTTTAAATCGATATTTTTTTTTGAGTTTTATCGTAGATTACGAGATATTTTAATGTGTCTCCATTTATTATAGGTCTTATTCTGGCTGCTCCAGACTCGGCCTTGGTTCCCCAGCCTAGATCGCTTTCTTTTTTCGTTTCTTCTTCGTTTAAGACTTTAACTAGCGTACCTCTCACCTTTATATACCTCCCAGATATTTTGTTCTTAGTACCGTCCTCATTGTAAATATTGAATGCAGAGTTCCCGTATTCAATATTTAGATTTTCATCACACCATTTCTTAGCGCAAGTTGTGTCTTCAAACGGTCCGGAGATGTCATATGGTTTTTCAGGCTTTTCATGTTCTGGTAGGTCGATTGGGATAAGATTTTCTATATGTGCATAATTTAACAAAGTAACTGTAGTCTGAGTTATTTTTCCACGAGAGTTCTTTTTAAATCCGAATGTCTGATATGGATTGTCACCCAGAGGATCGAGGTAAGCTTTTTCATATTCTTTTACTGCATCAATCGACGTTCTATACGGCCCAGTTTTATGTCCAGATGCTATGATTTCTCTCCAGTATCCAGTCATGCGTCCAGGTAGACCTTGAATTTGTACGTTGTTGTCTACTGTTTTTGTGTAAAGTTCGTGAGTGGCACCAATTCTCAGTTTCCACTTATTTGGAATCAGGTTTGCGCGTCTGTAAAATCCCTTGACGCAGATAACGATGTGGTTAGTAAGTGGTTCTTCAAATATTTTTTTGAGTTCAGATGTACCAAGACGTTCGAACGCGTCGTGGCGCATAAATTTAATGTCTTTTCTAATACACGCGTTTTGAATATTTTCAGCGTATTTATCGGTGGTTCTAGATATATGGACTCGGAAGTCATTTCCGTAAGTTAAAATGTCTTCGTCTATCCATTTTTCTGCCTGAACCCGGTTGTTCATCGGGTAAAACTCTTGAATGATGCCCCTATCTAAGAAGTCTCCATGGCCGATATAGGAACTCGGAATAGACATTGTAATGGATTCGTGAAGGCTTCCCCAGCGGTAAAGTTCATGAAGTTCGCGAATCATTGTAGCGCTGATGAAGATGAAACGAATATTGTTTTCCGTCATGAATTTGACGTCGAGCACCCCGGAATCTTTAAGGGTTTGGTGAAGAATCTGATTTTCTTTATCACCAGAGTCGATTTCGTCGATAATAATAAGAGAGTTCTTAAGATTTTTGAGATTTGCTTTAGGAAGTTGTCCGTGATGAAATATTTTATCTTTGTAACACGTCGGGCATTTTTCGATCATTCCTTTTTCCCACTCGCAGTTGCTCATTCCAGTTATAATTCTTACGTTCTCCGGATCAGTAAATAAATTGCCATTTTCCATGCCCATATCAACTGCCACACAAATCATAAGACCATCTGCCCCGACCTTGGTTCTTTTTTGTACACTTACTACACGCTTGCCGTTTTTAAATTCAGCGATAATTTTTTGAGAATCCTCTTTTTGGTTTTCATATATGTATTCAGAAGTAGCGGTTGAATCTCCTTTTAAAAACTTTCTATGATTAGTGGTTTTTGCAGCAATAAAATGTGCCCATACTTCCTCTCTTACAGAATCGTTAGAATCATCTTGCGCGTCCATATGTATCCCAGTGTCCTCAATACGTTTCTGTGTTCCCGAGGGAACTTTTTTTATTATTTGGGTTTATCTATTTTTTTTACACCAGGTTTCCACTATATATATTTCTTCTAATAATTTTTTTTGTTTTTTTGGACTCAATTTTAATTTCAATTTATTTGTATCGATTTTTTTGTTAGACGCATACCCCGATTCGTCGATTCTCAAGATTTTTAGTTTCACACATTTCATTTTGTATTTGTCTGTTTTTGGTGTTCCCAAAGGAACTTTTGATTTAATTTAATTTAATTTAATTTAATTTAATTTAATTTAATTTAATTTAATTTAATTTAATTTAATTTAATTGTAATTGTTGATATCAGTATTTTCGTAAATGGTCTCATAAATAAAATTGAAATTTGTCGTCGCATCAAAAGAATTGTAACGAGTGGTCGTGATTCTATTCTGAGTCTTGTCAAAATAAAATTTTATAGTTACATCGAGTTCTGGTATCCTGATGTCTGAAATGGAATTACATACTATTGTAATCATTCTCATCACAATTGGACTGAGCGTCACATCTATGTACTGCTTTGTAGACAAATTGTAATCGATGGTTCGAAGTGCCAATAGTCTGGCCATCCTAGCTTTTCCAATGAGCTGTATATTAGTTATATCGTTTACTATTTTATCGATTAATCTAGATAATTTCCTATCGTAATAACGCCACTTGATAATGTATAAATTCCTGATATATCTTTCCGTGTCTTGCATGTACATATAATTTGCTATTCTAGAGTAAGCAAGGATTGTTTTGTATACAGTATTCAATTGGATACATGCGGTGCTTTTAGAAAATGTATCCAAATGTAAAAAGAGCTGTCTCACTAATTCAATTTTTCTGTGATACATGTCCTGTACTCTTTCTTGAATAGTTTTTTTGGCGTCGGTCTGTACAACAGACCAAATTTTTTCAGTTAATTCTTCCGGAAGGCGATAGCACGCCTTAATCGTCAGAAAAAGCTTGAGGTTCATCGCTTTAGAAGATTTGATATACTATATCATAATTTTTAATTATGTCTTTTTTAGACATATTATTTTTAAGCAATAAATACATTTTATTTAACGAATTCGTGATTTAATTCGTTAAATAAAATGTTTATATTATTACAAATTAAATGTCATCTTTTGAAGACGTAATGTTCTATGTATATGGTTCTTTTTATACTATTGTGGTTATAGCAATAGTTTACATCATCACTAAAAAATTTTTGAGTAATACATTCGACAAACGAGAACTAGCAGAAATTAATGTAGAAAATTTACCTCTGGATCATCGTAAAGTGTTGTCTAAATTAGAATTTTTAGAAAAGAAAATTATCAGACTAACTGATAAACTTAATACTTTACAGACCACTTCTAATATATCCAAGGAACAATTAGATTACGCAACTTCGAATCTCAATGGTTTAGCACTTGCTGCTTAATCATCTGTCATAGATAGTTCGTTTACATTTCTCGGTAAATTTAAATTAACCGATCCTGAATCATTTGGAGTAGTTACATGTATTTCGTCGTCGTCTAAATCTACATCTCTTTCTGAAATATTAAATGGGATATCAATTGGAATTAATTTATCATCTATTTTTTTTAATAAAGCTTCACTAGACTCTATTAATTTAGTGTAAGTATTGTAAGACTTTTCTAAATAATCTTTTGCCGGAATAGGTCTATTTTTGGATTTTAAAGCTAGGGTTTTATGTATATCTATACTCAATAAATAATAATCTCTTTGTGAAATCATATCATTTTCCATTTTTTTTTGAACTCCTAGAAAAAGTTCAATCGATCCAATTATTCCACATGTAAGAGCAATAAGAGACGTTGTAAGTGATATTGTTCCCTGATCTGCATATGGTTGTAAACCAACTGAGATAATTGAATTTGCTCCATTTAATACTATAACGGGTAGTCTATACCACATAATGCGATACTTGTTTGCAAAGTATCTCTCTTTATGTCTTTTACACAATCGTAAAGAATTAAGTCGAATGCTATGTAATATATCGTCTATATCTTTAGTCCATGTAGAAATTTGTGCCATTTAATAAAAGTGAAATATATTAATTTTTTAATATTGGTTAATTTTTTTATTGGTTAATTTGTTTTATTTTTTTATTGGTTAATTATTAAATGTCTGAAACAGTTAATAATTATTCAATTAATGATTATTCCAAACAATTAATGGACAGAATTTATAATCTAGAAGCTAACATCGTTACTCTTCAAAAAGCAATTGATAATCGTCAATTCAACCAGTCTATACAATCCTCTCAGATAAATCTTATTAAAGTTAGAAACAGTATTATATTGAATCCTAAAACTGGTAATCCCGACGCTACCACAGGTACAAGACGTATAACTACATAATCTAAATAATCTTCTATGTAATATTTAGCGATACATATACCTCCCGAAAGCTGCGACTGTTTCTAATGGAGGTATACTTGAACTTTGAACATTGCTCGTACCCGAATTTGAAGATTTACGCATAAAGAAATATAACGATATTCCTAATATCAACATAATTACTGCTATTAATATATATGTGTACATTGGTTTCCAATCTTTAAATATATCTGTTTTAGCTTGAACGTCTGTTTTACGCCCCGGTTCAAATGGTTTATTTGTATTTGTATTTGTATTTGTATTTGTACTCGATCCAGAACCAGAGCCCGAACCCGAACCTGATCCAGAGCCAGAGCCAGATCCGGAGCCCGAACCTGAACCAGACCCTGAACCTCCAGGTAGTTTAGTTGAAAGACCTAATGACTGACTAATAGAATTTAATTCATGTACCTGAGAATTACACTCTGCTGATATCGCATTACCTGTAACATTTCCATAATTTGCCACTATTATCTGATTACAATTTATTGTTGTACCAGTCTGGCAAGTAGGAAGCGTCTCAGGCGCTGTCGTAAGATAAGAATGTGCCGCAGCGGCACTTGTAAATTGTGAACCGTGTGCGGATATATCTAACCTTGCTAAGTCCGCTACAAATGATTTTTTTGCTATTTGTGATACAAATTGGTTATCTTCGGCAAATTTTCGTAAAGTACCTCCGGTATTAAATGGACAAGCCCAACTGTGGTAGTTACCCGGTTTTTCATATTGTTCAATAAAAAATTTTACAAAAAGATCTCTTTTTTCGCTTTCTTTCCAAAAATTTTCTTTATACCATGAACTTGTTATAGATGCTTTAAAAGTAGAATTTAATACCGATGTAATTGGGTCTATAAATACGGAACAAAATGGATCTGAGTAAATGTCAGGCTTAAGAAGTCTTGCGTCATATTGTGTCGGGGCCTTTTTACCTTTTACTATAAACGCGTTACAATATTTAATTAATGCATCGTGAATTTCAGTGTCTGGTATAGGATATCCATCTATGTCTACGGTTCCATTTAATATAGATAGTCTATAATATTCTTTAAAATTCTCTCTATGTACAGGATTATAAAGCAAATAAAACAGTTTATCTGTATCACTGAACCATAGAATATATCTGAGGTCTTGACTAAATATTTTTTTAGAATCCCAGCTTAGTATATTTCCATCATAATATGCTTCGCTATTATCTTTAGCAACATCGCCAATTTTACTAGTAAAATTTGAACGATTTGGATATGTCTTACCATTTACAATTACAGTTCCACTTGAACTAAACTTAACCCCGGGGAATTTACTATTTTCTGAATTTAATCCGGATGTAATTTCATCTGTTTCAGCTTGAGTATATTTTTGAAGTACTAGTAAAGTAATACTTTCTTCAGATTTATTAGTTCTGGAACGTACTCCAGGTATAAAACCGATCATTGAATCTCGATGCGTTGGGATGGCAATCCATTTGTTTCCCCATACGTTATTTGAATTTGTATAATCAGAATTCGGGGCACCGGATGTATTTTTAATAAATACTTTTAGAGCTAAATCAGAATTTAAAAGCGAATTTATAGAATTTTCTATTGTCGTCATATGTGACTATATTTATAATATTAAAACAAAATAATTTTATATTTTACATTTTACATTTTACATTTTTTAAAATATAACATGTAGACAAAATTCTAATGCTTCGTCGAATTTTATAGTAGCAAATTCGTTACTTGTATCTTCAACGTAATTATTTGGCATGTGGTATATTTTGCATTCTTCTATCAATTTATTATTAACAATCGGAATTAAAGTATTTTTATACCATTTTGTAAGCGGATTATGTAATCCAAAAGCGCTTTTTTCCCTGATACAGTTTGAATAATATTCAATGTTGTTTATATCATAAAATTCGCTATTAACAAATTTATTAAATTCATCTTTATTATATATCCAAAAACCACAATATGGTTGTTTGTCGTTTACACAATAAACTTTATTATTTAAATTAATAATTGTATCTAATTTCTTACCAGGTAAATCTGTTATATATTCACATTCACATTTACATTTACATTCACATTCACATTTACTTTCACATTCACATTTACTTTTAACTTCAATTCTAAAAAATCCGAGATTGTATTTATTTTTTATTAATTCTTCGCTGTATTTCAACCAGTATTCAATGGCTTTACAGGGTACTAAAATATCGTCTTCTATATACATAAAAATATCGTATTCAGGTGACTGTTTTTTTAATAAATCTCGACATTTCCACGTCAAATAATAAGGATTGATACCAGACAGATCGTGATAAATTATTACTATCTTTCCATTTGTATAATCGTCAAAGTGATTAATAGTTAAATCTATATTATTTGTATGAATAAAAATATCAGTTATATATTTATATTTATTTGTTTCAGCTATGATATTATTGATATATATAAATCGATCCAATGAAAAATAAAAAGAAATATGTTTTGTGATTTTCATTTTCATATTATAACATTCTATGAATATTTTATTCTTTTTAAAACGTTTATTTATTTTAAAAAAATTAAAATATTTTATTCTATTAATACACTAATATTATGTCGAATTCTCAAAAGCCACCTGGATGTGAAAATATAGACGGAGATCAACTAGCCTCTTTGAAAGCTCTAACATCAGACGATATGAAAACTTTAATAAACTCTCATGCTGGAGATAAATGTAAAAATGAATTAAATAATTCGTTACAAACTGCCGTTGACAGAGGTAGTACTACTGCCACTTGGATAGAACAACATGCAGGCGGTAGTATGGGGTGGGGCGGCGGTTCTGCGAATGTTGGTGGGAGTGCTGGTCGTAATACAACAAATAATGATAGAATCGATGAAAATAATCAGACCAGTGCGATTACCGAAGGATGTCGTCAAACACTTTATAATATGAACGATTCTAATACACTATATAGTCAATTAGCTTGTAATATAAAAACCTCAACCAATGCTGTAACATCCAAAATTAAAATGGGGGCTTCAATTAGTATAATTGTAGGTCCAACCGAGGAGATGACTGCTGCACATGAGAGAAATATTGCGGGTATCAATGCAACAATACTTGCATTGATATCAAAGAATCCGGTGTCTTCCCTAGATGTAAAACTTGGAGAACAACTGAGACAAGACAAACAGGCTGCGTATGAAAATTTTAGATTCGATGTTAAGAATTCAAGATTTAGCATCACGAATAATAATATACAAAATCTTATAAACACTAGCAATCAAGTAATAGACGATGATACTAGCATAAAAGAGGCAATTACCAAAAAAGCAGTTGGAGAGGCGGTTTCCACTATAACACAAAAATATGAAATGGGTGCTGGAGCCGTTGCGGATTTAGAATCTTATGCCGGTACAAAAATAAACGATACATCTTTAACAACGGCAATGGATATTATATCAGCTGCAAATGATACTAAAATAGAATCAGATCAACAGGGAAATCTCACACTAAGGATTAACGGTTCGTTAGACGGAATAAACGTAGATATAACTCAAGGTAATTTGACAGAATTGCGAAGTGAACTTATAATGAAAGCAGCTACAAATCTAGGTAGAGACATAGCAAATGACATAGTTCACGAGGCGATGACTAAAACTACTGCCCAACTTGAGGCATTGGGTCTAGCTAGTTACCAGAAAGCGATAGCAGATGGTTTGGCCGCGCAGGCAAAGGCTCTAGAGCAAGCAGGTATGTTTGGTGGTATGTTGGGCGGGATGTTTGGAAAGATAGCTATGATTGCTATACCGATAATTATTATTTTAGTGTTGTTCTCGATGTTTGGATTTAAGATAGCTCTTGTAGCTGGTCTTATTTTTGGAATATACCTGGCAATTGCTTATTTTGTTGGGTTGCCTCCATTCAGTAAAGAAAATTTTAGAGGTTACTATGTCGATTTAACGAGTGAAGAGAATTTTCAATCTTGGCTTAGCTATATCGTTGTACCAAGAAGAGAAGCTTATTTAACGGCGTTGCGCGATCGATTAAATGCTGAAAGAGATAGAGCGTTTGGTAATGAATATACATCTTACGATTATGGGCAGCAATTAAATTCTGCATTATCGTTTTTAGATTCCGTACCAGAAAGACTTCGAAATGTTAAACTATTGACTAAACTGGGTCCATCGGGTGTTTTTTCAGGTTCTCCTAAATGGTTTCAAACTACAGTATATAGGTTAGAATATCAGATCTGGGAAGATATGTTTAATGTTTATACAAGGCTTTCGCAGGTGAGAGATTCATCGGAACACACAGTGAAAATATCGAACAGTTCTATAGAAAAGGTTAGAATAGAAAAAGACGCGGTACAACGTATTTTGAATACATTAGATGCACAAATTCGCGAAAATGATTGGGATAGTAATATGTTCAATGTTACATTTAATCAGGTATTTGCTGATGTTGGAAATCAGCCAGAATCTTGGAGAAGCAATATGGAAGAATTTAATGCAATTGTGGAGGAAGATATACTAGATAGAACTAGAGCGGTTGAGTCAGTTTATCCAATGGTCGGTGGAATGGCTATGGATACTCAACAAGCTTATGGAACAGTTGGGCAAGGTTATCCAATGGCATATACAAGCTCACAGAGCATTAGTTTACCAAAGGCTATGGATACTCAAAGAGCGTATGGAACAGTTGGACAAGGTTATCCAATGGCCGACAGTCAGCAAACATTGAGTCTAGTTAGTTACGTGGACGCGACAGATGGTTTGGCAACACAGGCACAGGCACAGCCTCTACAAAAAGGTTACACAAACACGCATAAAAAATCGGGGCATCATAAAAAGGTAAGTAAAAAGTCTATGTATAATGATATAAAGGCTTTAAGCAATGTAGGTGGTGAAATGAGAGTTTCTAGGATGGTACAGAATGAATATTCGAGAAAGAATCGTTATTCAGTAAAACCACTTTACAACAAATCTCCAGAGTTCAGACCAAAATAAAATAAAATGTAAATGTAAATCGTAATGTGTAAATTATTTAAAGATTGTAGTTATATAACAATATGAGATGAAGGTAGTTACACGTAGTGGACAAACCGAAGATGTTAAATTCGATTTGATCACCGACAAAATTAAAAAGCTTTCCGAGTTTAACGAAATGTGGGGTAAGAAACTTGAAATTGATCCAGTATTCATTTCGCAAAATATCTGTACTCGAATTTATAATGGTATCAGCACTACAGAATTAGATGAATTCTCTGCTAATTTTGCGGCTACAATGTTCAAGAGTGATCCAGATTATTTAATTCTTGCTAGCAGGATTTCAGTAAATAATCATCATAAAAATACGTCTGATTCGTTTGTGGAATGTGTTAAAAAGTTGTACGAAGCAAATTTGGTGACATATGAATTTTATAATATAGTTATTTGTAATTCCGAAGAACTTGAAAAAATTGTAAATTCCGGACGGGATTATAATATTACTTTTTTTGGATTTAAGACTCTACAAAGTTCTTACTTGCTTAAATATAATTCTAAAGTATTGGAAAGACCTCAATATCTATTTATGCGAGTAGCAATTCAAATTCACGGAAATAACATCGACTTAGTCAAGCGTGTATACGATTCTATATCAAATAAATATTATACACATGCCACTCCCACTCTTTTTAATTCAGGAACGCTTTATCCTCAGCTTAGCTCGTGTTTTCTTCTTGGAACTGAAGATTCTGTTTCAGGGATTTATAAAACAGCATCTGATATGGCTCAAATTTCAAAATTCGCAGGCGGTATTGGAGGACATTTTAGTAATATTAGAGCAAAGGATTCTCATATAACCAAAACCAATGGAAAGAGCAATGGTCTAATGCCTCTTCTTAGAGTACTTAACAATATTTCAAGGCACATTAATCAGGGTGGGAAACGAAATGGATCATTTGCTATTTATATTGAACCCTGGCATCCGGATATTTATGATTTTTTGGATGCCAAAAAAAATAATGGAGCAGAAGAGATGAGGGCTAGAGATCTTTTTTATGGATTGTGGATTCCAGATCTTTTTATGAAACGTGTAGAAAAAGACGAAATGTGGTCGTTGATGTGTCCGAATGACTGTAAGGGTCTTTCTGATTCTTATGGAGAAGAATTTGAAAATTTATATTTGGAATATGAAATAAACGGAATTTATAGAAAACAAATCAGGGCAGTAGAACTATGGGAAAGAATTATTAATTCTCAAATTGAGACCGGATCTCCTTATATGCTCTATAAAGATTCTATCAACAAAAAATCAAACCAAAAACATTATGGAGTTATTAAGAGTAGCAACTTGTGTACAGAGATCGTTCAGTATTCAGATTCTAAAGAAACGGCGGTTTGTAATCTTGCGAGTTTGTGTTTGCCAAGTTATTTAGAAAATGGAGTTTTTAATTTTGAACTATTAGGAGAAAAAATTAAAGAACTTGTGGTTAATCTTAACAACATCATAGACATAAATGCGTATCCTACTCCAGAATCTAAACTTTCTAATATGAAGCACCGACCAATGGGTATTGGTGTTCAAGGTCTTGCTGATGTTTTTATGATTCTTAAACTGCCGTATGATTCCGTTGAGGCAAGAAATCTCAATCGAGATATATTCGAATGTATGTATTATAATGCTTTAGTCATGTCGTGCGAACTTTCTAAAATTCATGGATACTACGAAACTTTTCCTGGATCACCGGCAAGTCAGGGAATTTTACAATTCGACATGTGGGACATCAAGCCACAGAAATATTCAATTGCTGCGTGGGAAAAATTAAAAAATGAAATTAAAATTAATGGCCTTCGAAATAGTCTATTAATTGCCCCAATGCCAACTGCTTCAACCGCTCAAATTATGGGGAATAACGAATCTTTCGAACCTTATACATCTAATATTTATACACGAGCTGTTTTATCAGGAAATTATGTATTACTAAATAATCACTTGGTAAAAGAATTGCGTGCTAGAAACCTGTTTACTAAAGATATAATTGAAAAGATTATGTTGGAAAAAGGATCTGTTCAAAATCTAAATCTCCCAAAGGACATAAAGGACGTTTATAAAACCGCTTGGGAACTTCCTCAGAAATGCCTACTTAATATGGCAATCGATAGAGGATCTTTTATAGATCAGAGCCAAAGTTTGAATTTATTTGTAAATCCGCCTCAACAGAAAGTAATTCATTCAATTCATATGTATGGATGGAAAAATGGACTCAAAACCGGATCTTATTACATCAGGACAAAATCTGCTCTAGAAAATCAGAATTTTTCCACAGAAGTATCTAAAGAGAAAAATAATTCACAATTAGATTCTAAATCAAAAGAGTGTCTTATGTGTAGTGCTTAAAAAATAGGTATATCAAAGTTAAAATTATTAAACTTATCAAAATGTAAATATATGTATAAATTTTAGTATTATTTCCGGATACCAGCATTTCCATGTCTTTCATAAATTTTTCAAATTTTAATTCATCGATTTTGAGTTTTGTATTTACTTTATTATGAAAATTGTATCCCCATTTAATTAAAGAGGCTCTAGATTCGAGTCCTTCAATTAAATCGTCGATCGACATTTTTTGAGATTCTCTTGAACATTTGTTACATGGAAGAATTTTCATAAACGATTCGTAAAAAAGTTTATAGGTTTGTTTATCTAATTCATTTGGTTCGCTTGGATAACCAAATGTTGACAAATGAAATGTTTTCCAAAAAAAAGGACCCCATATTTTCGGATTAATATTTGTCTTACCGGAAAGTTCCATGTTATCAATTTAAAAGAAAAAAAAATATATAATTGTGCCGATTATGAATTATGAATTAGCAAACAAGTGGTCTCTTTATCTTCAATATAAAGATCTTGGAGATAATTACAGTACAAATTTAGAGAAATTAATAGATATCACGGACATTAAAACTTTTTGGCAAACGTTCAACAATGTTCCAAAGATATATGAAATATTTTCAGACGGCGTAAATACTAAAAAAATGAAAAGAAATAATGGAACACCTTGTGCATATTCTTTTTTCAAAAACGATATTTCACCGCGCTGGGAAGACGAAATGAATATCAATGGATTTGAATTTTCTTTTAGAAATAGCTTCGATTTCGAACTATTACAGAGTCAATGGATGTCAAGCATAATCGAACTTGTATCTGGATGTAACAAGGTATGCGATTTTATTAATGGAATTAGAGTAGTAGATAATACTCGAGACGGTAGCGTAATGTATAGAATGGAATTTTGGGTAAATAATGTAGTAAATAAAAAAGCAATTGATGAATTATTAAAATCCAAAGATTTTGATTTGGGTATGTACAAATTTATGTATAGAATACATAAGACTATGAAAGAATAATTAAATAATTTAATTATTTTTTTTTAAAAATATTTCGTATCATTAAAGAATGGATTTTGGACGCAAAGGCGATAATAAACGCGCAATGGACTTAATGTGGAAATCTGGTATGTCGCTCAAACAAGCATGGAAAGTTGTTAAGGGAAAAACGAAATCTAAATCAAGACCTACTAGAAGAAATTGTTTTGGAGCCCGCGACGGTATGTGCCCTCAAGGATACGAAATTAATCCAGGTACGGGTAGAATGCGTAAAATATGTGAATTTGGTCGTGATCCGGTTACCGGAAAATGTTTAAAAGGTCCCAGAGCGTTTAAAGCGGTACCTGATGGTTACGAGTACAATGCACAAACAGGGAAATATCGTAAGATATGTGAATATGGTAGAGACATGAAGACCGGACGATGCTTACCTATGCCTAGAGTAGCGGGTATTAAAGAAGGATACGAAATTAACCCAGAAACGGGAAGACTACGTAAAGTGTGCGTTTATGGAAGAAACATTAATGGTAGATGCTTCGGCAGACCAATGGACCAAACAATTCCTCCTCGTATGGGATATGAGTATGCACCTAATGGTAAATTGCGAAAAATTTGTTTATATGGTCGTGACCCAGTGTCTGGAAGATGTATGGGAAAACCACGACTTGGTCCAGTTGGAATTCCCGAAGGATATGAAGTTAATCCAGGTACCGGAAGATATCGCAAGATGTGTCTACCGGGATATTACAGAACCCCTAGAGGTAGATGTGTACCTATGAAACAAGCGCTACAATATGAAGATGCGATGGAATATCCAGAGAGTCCGTTGATTAGCGGAAACCCATTCGACGCAGACTATCTTGATACAGATCCGTTTCCTTCCAGATTTAATCCATTTGACGACGATCCTATAAGCTCAAGTACATCTGCATGTCCGCCTTCTAATCCGTTCTGTCCACAACCCGATGACGACGACTATGATCCGTTTAGTGTATTTTCATTCGGTAAAAAAAGAAGATCTAGAGCTCGTCCCAGGACTAGACGAAGCTGTTTTGGATCGTGTTCATCATGTGAAATGTATAATTAAATTAGATTAAATTAATGTGTAAATTAATGTGTAAATTAAATGTGATATTTAATTTTTTAATTCGATATAAAATTAAATATTATAATATAATATAATGGAACCGATATTGTCTGAAGAATCTAATAGATACGTTCTGTTGCCTATTGTCTGGACAGATGTATGGGCTGCTTACAAAAATCATATGAAAGCGTTTTGGACAGCCGAAGAAATTGATTTTCCAGCTGATATTTCTGACTGGGAAAAATTAAATACGGATGAAAAAAAATTTATTTCTAACGTTTTGTCTTTCTTCGCAGGATCTGACGGTATTATTTTTGAAAATTTATCTATTAATTTCATCGACGAAATTAAAGTTCCGGAGATTAGAGCTTTTTACGGGTTTCAAGCTGCCATGGAAACAGTTCATTCTGAGACTTACGCCCTTATGATAGATACTTATGTTTCAGACACTAAAGAAAAACTCAAAATTTTGAATGGAATAAAAGAACTTTCTGGTGTAAAGAAAAAGGCTGAATGGACTCAAAAGTGGCTAAATAAGGATATTCCATTTCAAGAAAGACTTGTTGCGTTTACAATTGTAGAAGGTCTATTTTTCGCAGGCTCTTTTTGTGCTATATTTTGGTTGAAATATGTAAAAGGTTTGATGACGAAGGCACTTGGAAAAAGTAATGAACTTATAGCGAGAGACGAGTCGCTACACACGGATTTCGGAGTTTTGTTATATTCACATATTCAAAATAGATTATCAACAGACGTAATGTACAATATGATGAAATCTGCCGTAGAAATTGAAAAAGAATTCATCTGTGATTCTCTTTCGTGTGATTTAATCGGAATAAATGCAAAGTCTATGGAAGAATATATCGAATTTCAAGCCGATAGACTCTTACAAAAATTTGGATATAATAAGATTTACAACGCAGTTTGTCCGTTTAGTTTTATGGACGCTATGTCTCTAGATGGTAAAAGTAATTTTTTCGAACAGCGTGTTACAGACTATAATAGACCTGAGCAAAATGCCGATAAAAAATTAGAATACATGGATGATTTTTAAATATTCTTTATCTTGTAGTGATTTTCGACTTAATTAAATTGCGATTTAAAATATGGTTTAAAAATTACTTAAATTAAATTACTGTAACGGAATGACTGAAATGATCTCAATCGATGAATATAGAGAACATTTTTTTTCTGAAAAAGAAGAATGGAATAATTTTTATAATCCTAAAAGATGCTCAATTGAAGCATTGACAAGAATAGAAATTAAAAATAGAGGAATTGGTCCTGAGAAAAAAGTTTATATGTGTTCTACAATAGAATCTGGACCATATTATGATCCAAATTCTCTACACGTACATATATGGAAAAATTCAAAATTAATTTCAAACTTTGATTCTGAACAAAATCCAACAAAACCGTGTATCGAATTTACAAATATTAAATCAGGTGTATTCTGTTGTATTTGCCACATTAAAAATAGAAATAGTACTTTTAAATGGAATCCAATATACGATGAACAGGAGGAACAGAAAGAGATTTATGTAAATAGAAACTCTTATTCAATAGACGATTGCATAGAGAATCCTAAAATTTTTCAAGTTATTAAAATTGAACCAGAAAAATTTTGTGAGCCATTAAATAGAGGCACCTTAAATTGGGTAAAATTAGTATCTAAAGTTAATTATACTTTAAAATTTACTAAGATTATGTATCCAATTTCTATTCATAAATCGTTGTATCTTTGGCCGTGGGATATGTCGTTTTATAAACAGATGAAACTTAAAATTCCAGATTATAAAAAATCTGTAATTTTTATTAAAAATGAAGACGATAAATTTAGAACTAACTATTCGTATATAAGTAAATAACGGATAATGGATAGTTACTCGTTAAAAATTTCAAAATAAAGTATTTTTAATTTCATAATGAGTGATTCTGATAGAATTAGTCAATTAGAGAAAGACATCAAAGAAATCAAGAGTAAAATTAGAAAAGATAAAAAAGAAAATCCGGATTATAAAAAAAAAGAGCCGAGTGAATATAACAAATTTATTAAAAAATATGTCGAAAATGCTAGAAAAAAAGACGGAGAAGAATATGATCATAAAAAAACGTTTAGTAAAGCGGCTGCGGAATGGGGAATATCTAAAAAAAATTCTGAAGATAAAAAAGATGCTTTAAAATTGATATAAAATTATATAGTAATATATAGTAATATATAAATGTACGCATTTTATACAGAGTGTTGCGACGTAGATATTTCCGATAAAAATCTAAACGTTTACGTCAAGATTTTAGAAGATAACGTTAGCTCTTTAGATTTAATTAATTTTAATGTGTTGATTTGTATGTTTTTACTTGCGTGTATTATTTCTTTTTTATGTAGAAGCGACAATAAATATAAAAAATATGTAGCTATTAACACAATAGAACCAAAATTGATAAAAACTTAATAAAACTGATAAATTGATAAATTGTAAGTATTACATCAAATTTCTTAATATAATCTTATACATGATTTTGAACTCCGACCCATGATCGTCGTCTCGCCATTGCACATGATTTAACGCTGTATGCGTTAACTCATGTGCTATAAGATTTTTTAAAGACTTAATAGTTTCCAGTTTTCCATTTTTTCGTAGAGTTAAAAAAATTATTCTATACTTTGCTCGTAAATTCTCATCTGGGCCAATATTTATTTCATTTGTAAAGTGTACCTTCTTAGGTTTATTTAAACCTTCAAATTTTATACTAAGCTGATCTTTTTCGAGCTGCATTTCCTGTAATATAAATGGTGTATTTATTAATAATTCTACTTCCGGGGTGATCATTTCATTTTCAAGTATGGAAGCGAAACAATCTAAAATTAATTTATTAATATTTGTTAATAATATAGCCGCTTTTACAGCATCTGGATATTTTAAAACTTTTAAGCCAAAAATTGTTATGTAATTTTTATTTTCATCAAAATCCCACAATTCATATCTTTGATTCATTATTAATATTATATTAATTATTATATAAAATAATATTTACACTTTTGTCTTTTTGAGGTATAGCTTTAATAATAGGTTTTTTGTAAGTAAATGTAGGTTTAAATGTAGATTTATTATTTTTTAAAGAAGGTTTGTAAGTTATAGTTCTTCCACGCATATTATTGTAATTTCGTTTTTTATTTGGAATCTTCACGTTTGTTTTCACATTTGTTTTGATTTGCATTTGAATAATTTGAATATACACTCTAAATGGTAATACTTTGGCAATTTTTGGTATTAAGCCCTTAGCTGTCGGTAATGTATTTATTATAAAAGGAAATTCTTTAACACGCTTATCCTGTCTTAAAATTTTTGCGTAAAATCTATCTACGATTATTATGTTAGTCATTATGTCACCCATTTTAAGCAATTTTAATAAAACTTTAAAACTCTTTGGAGAGTTTTTTAAAAGATAAACGGTTTTCATTCATATATTTTATATTTTATAATTATAATAATTTTTTTTTATAAAGTTAAAATATATAATAATATATTATAATTAATAATGTCTGGAGATCTAGATTTTCCAGATTATAAAGTAAATATTCACGAACCTTCTGAAAATGGAAACGAAGATGAATTAGATCCATATTTAGATGACGAAACATTTCATATAGTCCCAGATCGTGTTAGAAGTCTTGAAAACTATATAAATTTATTATCAGAATCTATATCTGTAGGATCTATTTCTCAATCTGAATTTGATAGTGAAATACTCAAAACGACGTATTATTTGGACAGTCTAACAAAAAAATATAACATAGTTACAGAGGCTAAGCAAAAAATTATAGAAGATGCTAGAATTTTGAGAAAAGAGGCCACCGAAGCATATAAAATAGGTGCTATCTCTGAAGAAAAATTTAACGAAATTTATACAAGTGCTATAAGAACTGAATATTCTATTTTGAAAAGTTCTGAAATTGAAGATAGAGATGATTCTATAGGTTTACGTGTAAATTCAATGGCTGATTTAACACTTGATGAAAAATTAGAAAAATTAGAAAAATTAGAAGATAAACAAATTAGAAATGTAGCTAAAAAACACAAGATACAGTTTCCAAAAGTACCACGAGGTAAAACCGAAACGGAAATTGATACGTATTATAAAAAAAAGACAACGGGCATTCTTCAAGAGGAAGACATAGAAATTGAAATGTATTTACAACAGCAGCTAGAAGCAAAAAAATTAGTTGACTATCATACTACATCTTTTGAAGTTTCAAAAATTTTTTATAATGCTACCACAGGTAAACCAGATTTCGATTTTAAGATCGTACAGTCAATTAGAGGTGATATCGAAAAAATAAAACGAGATGATATAAAACAGCAAATTTTAGATCCCCAGGAAAAGGCGTATGTTAATAGATTGAACGAGCTTAAATCTATGTTAAGAAAAATGTCTAGATCTCAGATGATTAAATGTGCCGATGTTCAACTTTATGATTTACTTACATTTATAGACAAATTACGCTCTTCAAAACAGTATGCGTTCAAATTTAAGTCTCGGCCAAGTGAATTAGATATTGAAGGTCAGATTTTAGCAGATAACGAATTTTATAAATTACCGGTAGAAAAACTTCTAATTGGATACGATTATAACAGACCAAATGTTTACACAATAGAAGATAAAAAAAGTTCTCAGGTTCTAAATTTCAATGAAATTGGTAACTTAGGATATTTAGCTTTAAAGGAAGGTAAAAATCCACTGAAATCAATTAGTTCAGAAGAAGACGAAGACACTAGCGGTGATGCTGATATCGACATCGACGATTATTCAACTGTTGTACCTTTTCAAGATGAACTGTATTTACAATTAAATTCGCAGTCTGGAAATTTTACAGACGTTATTGAGGTGTGGGAAATACATTTAGATTTTATAGACGGTTCTAAAAAAACTCTTAGATACACAACCTTTGAAGATTTTTTATTAGTCTTTAAACAATTATTAATCAATAAATGTAATGGCTTAAAAAAAAAAGAACAGGAAGACGTCTCTGATCTATTAACCAAACCTGGAAATATAAAATATCCACGACTTAAACCAAGAAATGCCCCATTTTTAATTGGTCAAAAAATAGAAACAAAATCTCCAGAAGAGCTTCGATACGAGTATTACACCAAAGTTGCTGATGCAGATGCAGATGCAGACGCCGATACAGATACAGATACAGATACATCAAGACGATTTGAAATAGAACTTAGTGACCCGATTCCGCTTAAAATGGCATCTAATCCAGAAGATAGCGCTAATATTAAAATTTTGTTAAACAAGATTATGCAAATCGATTATTACTTAATTTTTAAAATGGATAAACAAAAAAAATTATCTACTGCACAAATTTCATCGAGAGAATTACTACAAAAAGAATCTGAAATATATAAAATGAGAGAATTTGGTCTCGAAAAATTAATTAATTACATAAGTTTAACAGACCCCGGTGCTAGTGAAGTAATAAAAGACATAGAATCTGATATTTTTAGTTTTTCTAGTGAAAATTACGCATTTAACATTAAAAAAGTTATATTTATATTCGATAACTTCCCTGAAAAAATGGAAGACGTAATTTTAAGTAAAACAAACGGAAGCGGAACTGGACAATCATCTATTAAAGATTTATTGGTTTATGAAACCCCGTCTAGCTTAGAAGCTGAAAAAATAAGTATTAAAACAGATGATGATAAACAATCTAAAATAAATGAATTACTAGAATGGAAACCGAATACACAATTATATGATTCACATGAAGATGAACTTTTGGCTTCTAATCACGATTTTCTAAAATTTACAAGATTACATCCCGAGCTTAAAAATATCGAATTTAATCAGATAATGTCTGAATATTCAGAAAAAATTCAGTGGCAACGATCTATATTTAATTATAATAAACTTGACGTACCATCTGGAATGATAGAATTGAATTTTAGACTTAGATTTCTTTTACGTCAAAGGAATAGACTACCATCTAGAAGAATATTTAAACTTGCTACAATTTCTACAAGAGTTGATAAACAGGAAGACTTAGAAAGAACTTTTGGAGTTTGTAAATTAAAAGATTATAAAAAATTTTCATTTCACGCCGAAAGAATAATTTATTCACTTTCAAAAACACCAGAAGATTATATGTATTACAATTATATAATAAACGACAAATTTAAATTGATATGTAATAGTTTAATAGCTTTTCAAGAAAATGCTATGATTGACGAATTTGATATGATATCTATACTTATTAAATTTATAATTAATAATGGAGACTTTACTAAAAAAGACATCGAAAAACTAGTAAATTTTTCCAGAGAAATATCTGAAGATAATATAAAATTATATATATCTACATTAAAACAGGATGAACTAAGAGCTCACGATGCGTATAGATTATCAAAAATCGACGCAGGTGAACCAATAACACCTGGTCAAGTGTTATATTCTGATGCTAGTAAAATCGCTGAGAGCGAAGCCGAGTTAGCTATTCAGCTTGCATTAATATATGAAAGTAACAATAAATACGTTCCTCCAGTAGTTTACGATGTGCTACCAGATGAAATACGTCCCAAAAAATATTTTTTGATAAATGGACAGTATATATACGGTGGTTTTTTTCCCCCTTTCGTGAGATGGGATGAGAATTTAGTACCATCTGTAAATTATACACGCAACGATTTAGTACAATTATCCGGAATGCTTGCTATCCCAACTTTATCAAGTGATTCAAATTATCAAATTTACGAGAAAATTAGAAAAATTATAGACGATAAAGAATCATCTCCAAATGTAGATATAAATTTAATAAGAAATAGATTTAATGCTGAACTAACAACTCCGTACGAGTATCTCAAAATTCCGGTAAAAGCTATAATTTACACAATTAGACCTAGATATGGCGTTCCTTTACCCGGGGAAGTATATAATGTGATATTAGATAAAACAAATGTCTATGGAGTACCATTTAAATTTATAAATGGCGTTCCTGTATATAGTAGTAAATTAAAAGAATTAGTAGAAAATAAATTTGTTATAATCGAAGGGCCGAGTTTGTACGAAGAAACGTCTGAAACTAATTTTATGAAAAGTAATTATTACATATTAATAGAATATTCAGATTCTCGTGGATTAAAAATATTTTTTAAAGAAGGTGTTTCTAAAAAAAGAATAATACAAAAAAATCCAGGATATTCTGCTTGTGATAGATTTAACGATCAGGTTTCGTGTAACGATCCTAATTCTTACTCGTTGGAATTAAAGGGAAAAAGATATAAATGTATATGGAAAAAAACATGCGTAATTTTAGACGATTCAAAAATTTTTGAAGACTTTCCTAATTTTAACATCGATAAAGTGAGATTTCTAGAAACTTATAAACAAAGTTCTTGGAGTAGCGCCGTAGAAAAATCTTTAAAGTATATAGAAGATAAAATTGTATCAGAAAAGTTGTCACCGGGAGACATAGACACCTTAAAAAATAGTCAGAAACAGAAACTATATAATTATTACATTGAATTATATAATCACGATTTTCCAAAAGACGTGGGAGAAACTTCAACATCTATATCAGCATCTACATCATCATCTGAAGTTGTACATGATAAATCTTTATTAAGCGATTTTATTGGAGACATTTTAACCGGAGATTTTATTGGAGACATTTTAAAACCCGATATACCTAGACCTGAATACATTCAAACAATTCAGGAAGGATATGTTAAATTTACTATATACAAGCATAAAAAAACAGAAAGTGTAACAAGTGTAGATAATGTAGTTTTGAACGAGAATTATAACATTTATACGAACGGGACTTACGTAAATATCGTTCCAAATGTATTCATCAGTGGTGAAAACACGTACATATGTACAACCAGCGACGGAAGAACCTTAAAAGTTAATAAAACAGATATATACAAGGTAAATGGAAATACTCTAAAAGTAATACCTATATTCTGTATAGTTAAAAAAGAAGATTTTCCATTTTTAAGTGAAAGAGTTGGATATTATTGGATTCATAGAGAAAAACTTAAAATTAGACGTTACGATCAAAACGGGGAACCGGAGATACTTACTAGAGAACAAGATGTAATTCGATACGACGTACCTAGTAATTTTATAGAACCAACAGATAATTTACCCGACCTTCCTATAATTACTAGAGATAATATATTTGAAGCTATGTATAAAACGGCTTTCAATACCCTATCAAATTCGGTTGATCCTTTAATTTTTACTACTATTGAACAATTTAATGCTACAATAGAGGCAAAAAAATTCGCAGTAATTAACCGAATTAATTTAAAAGAGATAATTAAAATAGGTACTATTGGAATGGAAGACATTCGAAAAACACCTGGTATGAATTACGTTATTAACACAATTACACCCGAACAGATTCTTAAAATAATTACAGATGCTATAACCGATAAAGATATATCTGTTTTGTCTTCTTACTATTTAATGGGTGTAAAGGCTGAAATAAACAAGGATATTCTTACTGAGGCAAAGGAACTAATAGATTCTTATAAAAAAATTATTGTGGAAGATGTGCCTATCGACATCAAGCCTACATCTACATTAGATACAGGGAATGTTGTAAGTTATGTAATTAAAAGACCCGGTAAAGCTAGAGAAGAAGTTGAATAATAATTTCGTTTATTATTACGATTAAAATTGTTTTTTAATAATAATTTTAAATGCCGGTATCTATGATAGTTGTTTTTCACAAAGATTGTAAAGCATCTACAGATTTTATAGTTTTGGTATCAAAACTACAAGGTTATGAAATTGAATACATAGATCTTAAAACGGATAAATTTGAATCAGACATAATCATAGATGTAGTACCTTTGATAATAATCGATAATAAAGAATCCGGGATTTATAAAGGAAAAGATGCATTCACCAAAATAGACGACTTATTAAAAAATCCAGCTAAAAAACCGGTTGTAAATTCATTGAAATATGACCACGTATCAAATTTTATAGCAGAAGAAGCAAAAGGATCTAGTTCTAAAATCGACTTAGAATCTAGTCGAAAATCGCGTTAATAATTTGTATTTTAATTATTGCATCTACATTATATCAAATGGACAAACACCAAATGCCTGATTTTTCTCAAATAATGAAAATTGCGCAGCAAGTTGCTAGTAAAATAGATCCACCTTCTGAACTTAAAAGTGGTAGAGTTTTAACCGAGGATGAAATGAATAAAGCTATATCATCTTTGGCAAAATCAGTTACTCAGGCTGTTACACCAGAAATGTTTCAATCGATGGCGCATCCAGATAAAAAAAAGAAAGGCCATTCAGCTTTACCATTAAAAAATTCTAAAGAGTCTTCAAAAATTTCTTTTGTAGATGAACCAATACCAGAAGAATCTGTTTCAACTGAAGATACTACCCCAGGAGAGGAATCTGTAACCACTGAAATGTCCGATAAAAAGAAAAAAAATAAAAAGACTAGGGTTGTTGAAATTGACTCGGATTGTTCAGAAGATATAGAAAATACAGCTATGAGGACTAATGATATGTCCTTTACATTAACTGTTAAATTAGAAGAACTTTATAATGGAACTAGAAAAAAATTAGCGATTAGGCGCCAAAAGATAGGAAACGACCGTTCATATTTTGAAGAAAAGAAAAAATTAGCCATTAAAATAGAACCAGGTATGCTCGAAGATCAAGTTATTAGATTCAATCATCTATCCGATGAAAAAATAGGTTACGAAACCGGTGATGTTGTCGTTACGTTAGATGTAGAGGAACACGCGTATTTTATGCGAGATGGTAATAATTTGTTAGTTGAAAAAGAAATTTCATTAGCAGAGGCATATAATCCAATTGTTTACATTGAACATCTAAACGGTAAAACTCTAAGGATAACGGGAGAAGCTTTAAACGTATTTACAGACGAGGATACGATGCTTAAAAAGGTGCCCGGATGTGGTATGCCTATATTAGGTGAAAAAAATAAGTTCGGAGACTTATTTATAAGATTTAAGTGTGTTAACAAAACTAAAATTACTCCTGAAATTATCGATGTGTTAAATAAAGTATTTCCACCCCTACTAGTAATTCCGGATGTAAAAGAATCGGATATTATCGATAAAAAACTTGAAACTGTAACTGAATCAGATCTAGAATTTTTGGAATCAGATTCAGATGAATACGATTCGGATGAAGAATTTACCGATTCAGATTGCGATTCTGATTGTGAATCCGAATAAAGTAATTTAAAAGAGTGGTGTATTTATTTTTAATCGTAGATGTTAAAACTCGGTTGGGAATTTTTAATTTTAAACCCTTTCGACGAAATCGTACTTCAATCTAGTCAAAAATTATATAATAAAAATTATAATGATTCTTATTATAAATTTATTGAAGAATTGTGTATTCCGGGGCCTAAAGAAATATTTGAAGACAAAAGTCTATTTACATTTTATATTTCTTGCTCTGGAAATAACGATAAGATAGAATTAGAAGAAAAATTTTATATAACGTTTCTAAAAAGTGTATTTCTAAAAACTAAATATAAACAAATTAAAAAGGACCTACAAAATTATTATAACGAGTACGATATTAATATAAGAAATTTATATAAATCCGGTGATTATATATTTTTAATTATTGAGAAAATAAGTGACTAAAAGTACTGCTAAACTTATTATTAGTTCTTTTGAATACATGAAGAAGTCTAAATCAAGGTACTTGGAAATATTTGAATCTAAAATTTTATATATTAGAATATCTAAAATTTTGGTTATAACAAAATTAATAATAAGTTGAATAGAAAAAAAGTCGAGTTTGGATTTCATTTTAATAATTATAAAAGATTTTAATTATTTAATAATTTAATAATTATCGTTGGTACCAATGAACAGCAACATAATCACAATTAATATTTTTATGGTCTAATCTAGACGCATTACACCAGTCTAATTCTCTAATAATAATTTTATCTCTATAAAATCTATAAACATACGTAAAGTATATTTCATACTCAGATGCTCCAGACATATTATAATCTTTAGAATCTATAACATTTAAAAATATTTTCCAAAATGGGATATTTTCATGTCTATTTTCTACAAAGAAAAACAGGGAATTTAAGATATCCGTGTTTACAATCATGTGGTGGGAAATACCTGAAAGTGGATGTACCTTTTCTAATAATGGATGTAATTTATTCATGTGGTTAAAATAGGGTACGTGATATTCGTTACCCGTTGTATATATATATCTTTCACTGGAGTCTATAAATTCAGTTGGTTTTAAAAAAAATACATCTGAATCTATAATTAAATAATTCTTAAGTATATCAGGTATTGTATTACCTGCGTATAATTTCAGCAATTGTTGTAAATACCATCCATTTCTTTCACATTTTCCAAATTTTGAATTTAAATCGTTCATATTAAATGGAAATATCGTTTCGTCTATTGTAATTGTCCCTTCTATAGTTATTGGAGTAGCACATATGAGATATATATTTCTATAACCAATTACATTTTTTTTAGTATAGTGAATGGTATCGTTTATTATATCGCAATCTTTTGGTCCCACGCATATAATTATATCAAATAAATTTAAATTTTTATTCATAATATTATTATATTATATTTATATAATAACAATATGTATCAAACGCTTTTATTGACAATTGCTTATTTACTAAATTACAATATAAACGTTATTAATTCGAAAATGGACTTAATTAAAAAAACAATTGTAAAACCGGAGTATAATTTTACTCAAAAATTAAAATTAGGTAGAGAATTATCTAAATTAAAAAAAGATCGTTACATTGCTATTATCACAGAGGATCTTGAATAATTTTAGGATTATACCAGTAAGGAATTTCAGTATTTCTCCATTTAGCAAAATGTGTCTTTTCTGTGTTATAATATTTATGATAAGCGGAAGTATCGCGTGTCTGTTTACACCTTTGTGGCATAGCCTGATGAAGTTTAGTTATGTTTCCTTTTGGGATATTTACCGGAATAAAAGATAAACATGCTTCTAATTTAATTTGACACATGTGTATCTTTCCGTATCTCCGGGTATATTCTTTACATAAATGTATAAACAAATCATATAGCCACGAATAATTACCAGAGGTAGTTCTAGCCCAAACTGTACACGGGTTGTTTTTAAAGGCAATTTTATACAATTTTGGATTTTTATAGTTTCCACACACATGATGAGCCGTACATAACATTTGAGCGTATTCTAATATCATCTTGATAACGTGAGAGTCGCAGTGCATCCTTGCGCAAACATACGGACATATCGATAAAAAGAATATATTCATTTGAGAATATTCATTAGATTTAATCTCAATTTCTTATACATCCATAAAAATAGCAATTACATTGTAATGTATTATATTATTTCTTGAGCAGCCTTGACATCTCTATAACGAATATTTGTAGCCGTAATACCATAATCATCTTCAATTACTTCAAATTCAAAACCTACGCGCCCTTTTCGTGAAACGTATCCTTCTTCGGTTCTAATTGTTCCATTTGTTGTATCGTAAAACATAATTTTATAAATGTGTCCAATTCTAAGAAAATAAGCAAAATCTTGCCATGTACGTGTTATAGCCATATTTAATTATAATTATAATTATGAAATATTTTAAATTTATAATATTTCTTGGGCAGCCCTTAAATCTCTATAACGAATAAATATAGTGTATTGCTCGTTTCCAATAACTTCAAATTCAAATCCTATGCGTACCTTTCTCCAAACCCAGCCTTCTTCAGTTCTAGTCGTTCCAATTTCTTCATCGTAAAACATTATTTTATAAAAGTGACCAGGTCTAAGAAAATAAGCAAAATCTTGCCATGTACGTGTTATAGCCATATTTAATTATAATTTATAAAATATTTTAATTGGGATTATATATCTGTACGGTGTGGGGTTCGAACCCACGAGGCTTTCGCCAGCAGATCTTAAGTCTGCCCCCTTAGACCACTCGGGCAACCGTACAGGTATATAATATATTCATTTTTTAATTTTATTGAATGTAATTCTTCATTATTGTAATTATAGATAAATCATTCCTTTATATCTTTTTAAAAAAAATTATTAGTTTATAGTTGTGTTTTTTATAGGTGTTTATTGTATAAATTTTATAACTCCAAAATTTTTCACTCAATTGAGAAGAATCAAAATTATTAGGAACTTTTAATGCCACAAATCTAGTAAAATGATAAATATTATCAATTATTTCCAATACATTAACACCGTCAAGATTTAAAACTACATTATCCTCGTTTTTATAGTTCGACCCACCCCACGGTGGATCTATAAATACCAAGTCTTGTTGAATTGTGTACATTATATCATTATATGAACAGTTATAGTTCACACTTTTTGTGGTATTATTTTTCAAAATTTTAAAGATGTCAGGGTCCTTTTCAATTGCTATTACGACCTTAAAATCTTTTTCAAAAAAAGTTGTATTTCCTCCTATACAGGCGGTAGCATCGGTTATAACACTATCGAAATTTATGTATTTCTTTATAATATCGTTAATTTGTAATGCCTGAGAAGGTGTTGTATATATATTTAGCAAGTTGTCCGGAACTGCTATAATTTTTTAATTATTTAATAATATATTTTATTTTTAAATTGGATTACTAATATTAATCTAAAACTGAAGCAGTTGTCCTCATTGCTTCCGGTAATAGTCCTTTAATTATATCAAATGTAACTTTTCCTATTCCCTTTAACTTTTTCAATTCATTTAAGTTTCCAGGTGTAATTTCGTAGTCTAAATCATAAATAACTTTTGCTGCAGTACGGTAAGCAAACCAACTTCTACTTTCCTCTTCTTTTTTTTCGGAAGCAATTTGATTTAGTACATTTGAGATATATCTATTAACGTTATATTTGCGCGTCGGAGGAGGTTTTCGAACTATTTCAGGAAGTGATTCCCAAGGTCTAAGTCTATCTATATCGTTGAAATGTTTATTTAATAATTGTGCGTAAATTGCTGAATCAGTTCCCATAGTTGGTACATAAACTGCAAATAGTGCTCTATTGACACGTCCTTCGTCTACTCTCTGTGGAAAATTCGTTGGAATTTTATATTGAGCCACGGCAGTTCGTATTCCAGGAGGTAAATAATTTGTAGCCGCGTCATCCCAAGGAAGAGCACCCCTAATACTCGGCCACTGTTGAGCTGGATAGTATTTCCAATGCGGATCTCTCCAAGATCCAACGATATACATTTCCCCATTAGTTTGGTTAGTCATATATACAGGCGTATCATGCTGTTTAGACTTTAAAATCGGATTAACAACTCGTGTTTCACCCATCCGAGGCATGCCAAAATCTAGTTTGTAATAAAATGTATATTTTGGGTTCATTAATATAATTTATAATATACTAATATTATAAAATTAATGAAAAGAAAAAATTATGATCAAGATGAAATATTCGACATTACAAATTATAAATTAAATACATTAGAAAATTTAATAGAAATGATAAACGATTATTCTCAGAAAACTTTGCCTTCTAAAAAATATAGAAGAAATTATCCTTCAAAAATGAAACTTTTACCAGATATATTAGACAATTTAATAGAATTAAATAATATGATAGGAATGAACAAATTAAAGTCGCAGATAATAGATCAGATTTTATTTTTTATTCATGGAATACAAGATGTTATAATGTTACATACTGTATTAGAAGGGCCACCTGGTACGGGTAAAACTACTGTTGCCGAACTTTTAGCAAAAATTTATTCTAAACTTGGAATATTCAAAAAAGTTAAATTTAATGTAGTTAAACGTTCCGATTTAATTTCAGAATATTTAGGAGGAACAACTGTAAAAACTTTAGAAACTTTAAATAGATGTAAAAACGGGGTGATGTTAATAGACGAGGCTTATTCTTTGGGTTCTAACGGGTCTGAAGACATTTATGCTAAAGAATGTCTAGATACAATAAATCAATATCTTTCAGAGAACGTAGATAAAATTATTTGTATAATAGCGGGATATAAACATGAATTGGATTCATGTTTTTTTTCGTTGAATCCGGGGCTAAGAAGAAGATTTCCTTGGACTTTTACAATAGAAAATTATAATGCAGAAGAACTTACCCAAATTTTTTATAAAATAATAAAAGAAAAAGAATGGGAAACAACATGTGAAAAAAAAGATATAATTAACGTAATAAATAAAAATTTACATTTATTCGATGGAAATGGTGGTGATATCAACTCGATTATAGAAAAATCGATAATAATAAATGTCAGAAATAATTTTGGAAAATGTAACTATTATACAATTCAATTGAGGGACGTTTTAGAAGCGATAGACATATATGTTACAACTAAAACCAATCAGCTAAATTTATCTCTGCCCCCGTTTGGTATGTATAATTAAGAATTGTTTCGTAAAATTATTATTGTTAATACTTAATTAATATAAATGTATTTAAGTATTAACATCTAAGTACTTTAACTATGACCTCTTGCTTAATATGTGGCTGTGTTAAAAATTGTGAGCGCTATTTGGATGATGTTTTTAAAAATATAGAAAAAATACAGTCTTTGTTTGAAAAATCTAAAATACTAATTAGTTTTGATATTTCAGACGATTATAGTCTAAAAAAGCTTGCTCAACTAAAATCAGGTTATAATATGGATATTATAATTAATAAAGATCCGTTAACAAATAGCAGAACAGTTAATATACAGCAAGCACGTAATAAAATGCTTAATAAAATTTATCAAGAATACAATGACTTTACTTATTTTATAATGATTGATATGGATGATGTATCTTCACAGCCTATTAATATAGATATATTGAAAGAAGGATTAGACAAACAAACTATGTGGGACGGTCTATTTTTCAATAATGAAAATTATTACGATTTTTGGGCGTTAAATTTTAAAGATTTTCAATATTCTTGTTGGCATTCAAGTGATGTTAAAAAATTAATAAATTTAATGAATAGTGAATTTAAAAAAGAATGTAAAAATAGTGAATTTATTGAATGTCAATCTGCGTTTGGCGGTTTTGGTATTTATAAAATTAACAAATTTATTAATTGTTATTATCGTAGTTTAATAGATTTGTCTTTATTTGATGCACGGGCGATTAAAAATATATTTAATAAATATAAAATTATTTATAATATAAATTCTCAAATATACGATTGTGAGCACAGATATTTTCATTTAAATGCTATTAGTAATAATAATGTTCGATTACGAATATATAACAAGAATTTATTTCCAGCTTATATTGGAGAGCATACAAAAATTTTGTCTTAATTTTCTATAGTATTCATTATTACATATTTCTCAAGTACTTGTTTATGTACGTTTGCCAAATTGTATGTAAAATTTCGTAACCTATTTAAATTGTTACTGAAAATATCTTGATTGTTTCCTGTAAACGCAACATCGTTGTTTATATTATATCTTGGTTGTCCTCCGTTGTTCCCTGCATAGTGATTTTTTAACGGGTATAAATAATCCGGGCTATAAACCATATTATACCAATCGTCGCAGCACCAATTTTTAATCTCTTCCGGAAAATACCATCCAAATATTTCCATATGTTTTCTCGATACAAAAGATTGAGTTAAAATGCGATTATTGTTATTGATTGGACCTGTTAATCCAATATTATTGTGAGTTTGTAACATTATAATGCAGTCATTTATCCAACCCTTTGTCTTAAAAACTATATCATCGCCACATTGATAAAAATAATCATAATCGTTGTCATACGCTTTTTTAAATAATATATTCCACATAATGGTACAGTGCCCTTTTGGAACGTTATTATTATCATATACTATAAATTCAAATTCTATGTTTGGAAATGCTTTTGTAAATTTTGTTATTTCTTCTTGTTCTTTAATATTATCAAAAATCCGATCATTTGCGTCAATGCCTATATAAAATTTGTATTTATGTTCTTTATCACAAGTAAGTAAAAATGTTTTTAATGTCATAATGTATAAATAACTCTCCTTAATATTTGTCCAGTTATCTCTCTTATTGCTCGTCGTAATAATTAGCATTGCTATTTTTAATCCTTGCTTTTCGCTAATAACATCAGCCATATTTTAAATATTACGTATATACTAAACTATAAATATATATGTTTAAGTCTTTTTATATGTTATAACTTATAATCTTTATTGATTGAAATTATCTCATTAATCACGTTATTTAGCTTTAATTATAATAAATTGTCATATTATAATATATTATAATCACCTAATGATTTCATATAAAAAAATAGACCTATTAAATTTACATATCAAAAATAACTCTATTTTTCATAATGATAGCAGTTTAATAATAAAATCGCCTATTATAAATTACGATCTTAAAGATGAAAAATTAGTTCTTAAAATTAACGGCGATTCTGACGCACACATTACGTTCATAACTATATGCTCTTACATCGAAAGATTATTTAAGAATTCAAATATTAAAACAGACATAATTAAAAATAGAAACGATATAGATAATAGAAGCGTTATTATTTTATTAAGCGAAAATTGTAAATTTTACGATATAGATAGAGAAGAGATCTTCAAAAACAATATTAAAAATTCTGGAAAAATAATTTGTTCATTTTTATGTGAAGAAGGAAAATTAAAATTATCTCAGCTACTACAAATCAAATAATTTTAATATACCTTTTAATTTACCTTTTAATTTCGTTACAATGTTTAAATTTAAAATATTATTTTAAAATAAATGAGCGAAATCGAACCCGGTATTAAAAAAGATTTATTAATTTACGATCCAATTAAGACCGCTAAAAACATATATTATTCTAGAATTATGCACGAGTCTGAGGAAATAAGTTTTCAAATAGCAAAAAATAATATAGTACTGGATAAAACTAAAGGTAAAGCTATGGTAAATTTGGACGATAAAAGTTTAGAGTGTATAAATAAAATTTCAGAGGCTGTTATACAATTTACTTGTGAAAAAAGTAAAATTTGGTTTGGTAAACAGTTGAATCTAGAAGAATCCAAAGCTATATTTAAAAATAATTTAATTGATAACAAATTAAATTGTTATTACGACGAAAATTCTATTTTCTACGATTCTGAAAACACTAACCTAGAAATTTCAGAATTAAAAGATGAGCTTCACGGAATATGCTTAGTAAAATGCGACGTAGTAGTATATACAAAAACTTATTTTTTTATCAAATGGGAGATAAGCCAGTTTAAAATTAAACCCGAAAAAACAGCAATGCTTAATATTTACTTAACTGAATATAAAATAAAGGATTTACCGGAACATTCTCAATCTTACAGAGATGAAGAAATAGTTAAAAAACTTGACGATATAACTCTTTTTTAATACATTTCACTTTACATTTCACTTTACATTACATTACGATTTAAAGCTAAAAGTTATTAAATATTCAAAGTTACATGCAAGATATAATCAGGTGTATTAAAAATGTTAACGAAACACTTGGAAACTACTATAAAGAAAATGTATATCAAGCTGCTCTATGTGTTGAATTAAATCTATTCGGAATTTTATTTCAAAGTGAAGTTGTATTACCAATAAAATATAAAGGAATATGTATCGGTTACGAACGAGCGGATATAGTTATTTATTCAAAAGATGGGATCCCAGAATATATAATTGAGTTAAAATCTCAAAATACTAAACTATCTTTGAAGGAAGTTAATCAACTGAGAAAATATATTAAAAATCTGAGTTGTAATAACGGTTTACTTGTAAATTTTTTTGATGATATAGAAATAATTTACGTTACGGATTTTGCTCAATCTAAAATAGACACTTAATTAAAACTATTAAAATGATGTTCGTGACACTTCCCGGATATAAAATTAGCATCGAATACAAGAGGTTTATTAAGTGGTATTTTAACAACATCGAATAATCTTCGGTTATCATTTGGAACCTTTAATTTTTTTTTAAAAATTTTATTATAAAGTAAGTACAATGTCTCATGTGATAAAAAATTTATTAGTTTGAGCCAGATGTCAACGGTCGTTTTTCCTTTAATTCCAAAATTTTTAGTAAAATTGTAGTGTTGTTCGTCTTGATCTCTTAATCTATATACATGTGTTTCTTTTAATAATTTTTCTAGCATATCTATATTTACATTATTTAATATAACGTTAGTTTTAATAATGTAAGAACCTTCTAGAGTAAAAACTATATGAACCAAAGTACCTCTTTTAGCGTACATCATATTAATTGCCATATCTTCTCCAGATGGCCATCCATATTTTGTACCTTCATCTATGTAACACTGTAATGGATGTGTATGATAGTTAATTAATCCATGTGGGGTTTTCACACTAGACGCCTCGCCTTTTACACGATAGTCTTTCAAAAAACGTTTATCACATGTATCTCCATTACAATTTACATCGCTAAATAAAATTGATCCAGCTATTTCGTTCTTGTCTTTCAATAAAGAATATTTTATGTTTTCTACAAAATTTTTATCAATAATCCACTTTACTTTTTTTTTAGATTTCGTACACTTCATTTATTATATAAGTTATTTTTTAAGTTTTAAAATAATTTATAAAATATATTAATAATTATAGCATGTCCGAAACTTTGAATGTTAACGTTCTGGTTGCGGCAAAAGAAGAATATACTAGACAATTAGTTAATACAATTCAAAATGACGTATATGACATACTTAAAAGTATATTTAACGATTCTCAGGAAAAAAATTTAAGACGCAAAATTTCTTATTCCAATTTTCAAGCTGAACTCAAAGCAGTTCCATTGTGGACTTCTTATAAACTGGATTCTAAAATTAAAGACGTTATTAATAAATATGCGTTTCTAATGGATCTGATAACAGCGATTTTTGTAAGTCATGTAAAAATTCTAGCATGCGTAAGATTAAAGAGTGATAATAAATCTATTAAAATTAAAGTACCAAATTTAAATACATTCTTACACAAATTGCTTATAAAATGTTGCGAAACGTTATATTACGAACCTCAAACTATTAATTTTGAAAAATCTAGAGTAATAGAAATAATATCTATAGCAATAGAAGATACAATAGCAAATCAAATTCCAATTGAATACATACTAAACGAATATTTAGCGGGTGCATTTGACGAGGAACCAGATGAACAGAATTTACAAATGAATGAATTGAAATTAGAAGAACCCGAAATGTTAGACGAAGAAGTTTCTGATCACGAATCAGCGGCCGATTCTGAAGAAGGCGAATATAAAAATATACCTATATTACCAATTAAAAATAGACCTGGCTTTCAAGAATCTTTAAATACTGACCATAACATTGGAAGTACAAATTCGGGTATCGATTTAGATAGGAACATAAGCCCTGAAAATGAAAATGAAAATGAAACACCTGAAATTAAAACTAAAAACGAACCGACCCTCAATAAATCTACTAAAATAGAGGATAATTCTGATGAAGAATATTCGGACGAAGATTTATCAGGAGAAGAACTTTCAGACGACGAAGATCCTAAAGTTAAAAAGAATAGAAGTTTATTTTAACAAACGTAATAATAATTTGCGCCCAAATAGAGAGCATAAATAGTTACTAGACTTCCTAAAATACCATTTGTATATAAAACTGTATTTCTTTTTTCTTCATCTAGTTTAAGAGATAATAAAGACACTCCACATATTACTGAAATAATTAAATAAGTGTAAAATGTGTTAATATTTAAATATTCACTATAAAATGTTACGATTAAATTAGGAACTATTATAATAGTACATATTAAAACACCGATAACCGCTATTCCCATATTTTCAGAAAGATTATATTCTGATAAAAATTTTTTGAATAAAGTGTCTACAATTTCGTTAATGTCTGGGATCGAATTTATTGCCGCGTTTGTAATAATATCCGGAACAGATTTTGATACCTCATTTAATAGACTAGAACTAACTTTATCAATGTCGGGAAGTGGTACATTAGGAATTTTAGGGAGCTTAAAATTCATTTTATTAATAGTTTAGATATTAAAAAAAAAATAATTTATTCTATTAGTATGTCTTCTTTAAAAGATGTTATAAATTTACAAAAAAGACAACTAGATAGGTATAATGAATTGAAAAAAGACGTACTCAAAAAAATAACTAATAAAATATCTCATTTAGCAAAACATAATGAACTAAGATGTATATATACAGTTCCTAGATATATTTTTGGATTTTCAACTTACAAGGTTGAGGACATTACGTCTTTCTTATTTTTACATCTTAAGAAAGAGGGATTTTGTGTTGTGTTATTGAGCAATGACAAAATATTCATTTCGTGGGATATAAAAGATATGACTACCAATAACAAAAGAAAAAGCAAGATAAAATACGATTTAAGTAATATAAAACCGTTACTAAATATTACTAAACATTACTAAATATTAAATAGATTATTTGTAATATCTCTTCAAATACTTATCATAGTCTGGTGGTAGATTTAAATTATCTTTTATTTCAATTTTTAAAAAATTATCACTAGATCTATTGTAGAGATCGCTACAATTTTTAATTTTTTCTTTAATTTTTTCTAAATCTGTAATTTCGGGCAAATTAAATTCAGAATGAGCAAAATTTTTAATTTTATTAGAAATAAAATGCTCATCCCCGAAGTAGGACATATGCCACCCAGCCGATAAAATAGATGTGTAATTTCCAAGTCTAATTTCTGTAAAATTTTTATTTAATTCTGTATATTTTTTATAGGTCATTATTTTACCCGAATTCCATTTTTCTTTATTAATCGTATTTAAATTGTAATAATAAAGATCCATTTCAAGAGAGTTTATGTCAACTGCTATATCACCTTCTTTAATTTTTAATAAAATTCTAGGATCACATATTTCGTCTAAATCTGATAAAATAATTATATCCAACGGAGATAAATTTTTCACATTGAGCAGACATTGTGAAATAACATTTCTTTGAAAATTTTCGTTAACCCATATTTCATTGTAGGTAATATTTGTGTTTTCGAATTTATAAGGTAAATCTACGACGTGATGTATTATTTTTTCGCTAAATTCTTCATATAAGTGTTTATTTTCTTTAAAAAATAATATTTTATCTTTACCCGCATGTGTTTGTCTAGCTTCTACAATTACAAAATAATCTACATAATCGTTTAGTAAATTTAGTCTATAAGTTAATAAATCTAGTTCATTATAGAATGAAAAGCAATCTATTATTTTCATTGATATATTGTAATGTAATATTACTTTATATCAAATAATATAAAACAGTAATATATAATATATAATATAATATGGGATGTCTTTTGGGGTGCTTTGAAAAAATTACACCAACCGAACTTAAAATATCAAATAAAAATTATAAATGTGTATATTCAGACTTTTATATAGATTATTATTTAGCTACTAGATTCGATTTATGGGATTAGATTCGATTTATGGGATTAGATTTGATTTATGGGATTAAAATAGCACTTAAAAACATTTTAAATAGTTAAAGCAATGTTGTTATTATCTTTTGATATCGGAATTAAAAATTTGGCATATTGTTTAATGGATACGTTAGATAATTCTATACTAGATTGGAATGTTTTAGATTGTAGCGGACCAAACGAAACGTTAAGAGTCATAGAGGAAATAGATTCACTTAGTTATCTAACCTCGGCTGATATTGTATTATTAGAAAAACAACCATCTTTTAATCCAAAGATGAGAAATATATCCACAGCCCTTTACGTTTATTTTATAATAAGAATACAACATGAACAGAATAAATCATGTAAGATTATGTTTTATTCTCCAAAATATAAGTTAAAATGTTCAGATATTGAAATTGTACATAAAAGTAAATCTAAGTATCGACAAAATAAAAATTTAGGTATAGTTCATACTAGAGCTTTACTTAAAACTCACAATATTTTTTTTGAAAATCACAAAAAAAAGGACGATTTGGCGGATTGTTTTTTACAGGGATTGTCTTATAATTTATTTTTTAACAAATCTCAATTTCATTCTCAAATTTAATTTTAATTTAAATAAAAATATTTTTAATATAATAAATGGATTATAATACTTTGATAAGAAAGGCGCGTGCGCGTAATATTCGCATCACGAAAAAAACAAGGAGTGGAAGAAGATATCTTACTGCATCTGAGCTTAGAAGAAGATTGAAGAGACGCAAAACAAGATCTAAGAAATTAACAATTAAGAAAACTGGATTTATAGGAGGTTTGATAGGGGGGTTATTTGGAAGATCTGTGCGTAAAACTGCTTTGCGTAGAAAGCTACGCAAAGGTAGAAAAGGTAGAAAAGGTAGATCCAGAAAGCTTTGCATATGTAACCGCAGAAAATGTAAATGCAGACGAAAGAGAAATCGTAAACTATACAGATCTGGAAGAGGCGGTGTAAGAGCCGGTGCTCTTTTCGCTCTCAAGACGATCGCTACAGGTGCCGCTATTCAGCTCGGTTCGGAGGCTGCTAAAAGAGTTCTTGTATAGTAAATAAATGTACAATGTACAATGTAAAATGTAATGTAATGTATGTAAACAATAAAGTATACGATTATTAATTAAATTTGTATAGTTTATTGGCTTAATAAAAATAATATTTTCCAAATTTAGATTTTAGTTTTACACTACCCGAAATATTTTTAGGGAATCTTCCAGTTTTATTGTAAATTCCTAGGCGGCGTTTGTAATCTCCTAAACTAGATCTGAGACTTGGTTTATTCCAAAGAATAAACATACTCAGATACCCGGGCTTTGTCGGATCATTTGTAGTTAAATCTTTTTTGTGTCTAGATATATATCTTTCTCTTCTAATTTTATCTTTATGAATCGTATAATCTGACATACCAGAAGCTCCAAATTTTCGCGTAATTTTTTTACCATTTTTATTGAATATAATTTCATATTTTTTATTACCTCCACGTAATTTTCTAAAAGAAACTATTTTAATCATTTGTATTATTAAAATATTTTTTTTTAAAATGAATAAATCATAAATAATCCTATATACGTTGTTATTTCATTTAATAAATCTAAATAAATTATTTAATTATTTAATTATTTCAAATTGTAAATCTAAATCATGGTTAATTTTAGTTAAAATATCCCCAATTTTTAGCAAACTTGAATGGCTAATATACTTACTTGTATAATTTACAGGAACCTTGGCTATTATTTCGAATGTATAATATATTTCATTCAATGTGTTTTTAATTATAGATAATGTGAACGCGTGACATCTTATGTTAAAAGAAGTTATATTTCGAATACCTAGAATGTTTGAATTTAAGTTCGGAGTTACCATTAAATCGTAAGATCCATTTGTACACAAGATTAAATTTTCATTTTCATTATCATTATCATTATCATTATCATTATCATTTTCATTTTCAGTGTGTATGTCATTATTTTCCCATAACACACAAGACTCTAAAAAGGTTTTAATTTCCTCGTATTTTTCTTTTTGAAAGATATGCGGTTCAAATCCAAAATGTTTAGAATATTTACCAAGAATAAATCTAAATTTAACTCTTGGTAAGTGCCTATTTTTATCTATAAAATTTTCTACGTGAGTTATAATTTTTTCATTTATGTCCATATTGTAATTTTAGTTATTATATGATTATAGTTATAAATAAGCTATGTCTTTTAATAGTTTTTATTTAGATTTATTTAGATTTATTTAGTTTTTAAAATGTATAATACGCCGCGATACGCACCGTAAATGTATATAAAGAAATATTTTATTTTATTTTAATAAATGGACGCCCTTAGCCGCGATGATAAACTCGAGCTAGTTATCAAGGATCTTGAAACTCTTATGGATGCGTCAAAAAGTCTAAGCGCTAGAATGAAAGTATTCCATAGGGAAGCTCTTAAATCGACGAAGAAGAAGTCCCGTAAGTCTGATGAAGTTGTAGATCCAGATGCCCCAAAGGTAATTGCGTCCATTAACAAGCCAGTAGTAATTTCTAACGAACTTTGCGAATTTCTTGGTTTTCCAAAAGACACGGAGCACTCTCGAAATGAAGTAACTACAACAATCAACAAGTATGTAAAGGAACACGATCTTCAGGATCCTCTAAATAAGAGATACATTCGTCTAGAAGGTTCTCCTAGTGCTGAAAAGTTGAAGGTTCTTTTGCGTAATCCAGATCAGCCGCTTACCTTTTTTAACATTCAGAGATATCTAAAGCCGCATTATCCAATGTCCGCTAAGGATAAGAAAGCTCTTTCGGAAACAACTGAAGTTCCTAAACATCCAGAACCACCTCCGCTTCAGAGAAGCGTAGCGGTTGTAGCAGATTCGGACGCTGTCGAAGAAACATCGCAAGACTTGGGAAAGTCGACGCCAAGAAAGAAGCCTGTTCGAAAAATTTAAATGGCCTTAAAAAAATTTGTAAGAAACATTATGGTAATAAATACAATTATATTATATTCATGTATTATATTTATAATATAAAACGTTTAGGAGAAAATAAAATAATTACATATTGTAATAAATTTATTAATAATCGTATATTTGGGTGTAAATATTCAAATCAGGAAGAAGTTAATAAATTAGCACCAAATGTAGAAGATATAATTCCTCAATATTTTCTAGATTTATTAAATAGTGAAATATTATAAATATAAATATAAACAGAATTAAGATGTAAAACACCAAAGAGCCCTCATGGCGCAATTGGATAGCGCGCAGGACTTCTAATCCTGAGGTTCGGGGTTCGATCCCCCGTGAGGGCTCTTTGTTGTTAATTTCTATTAAATTACTTAATTTTAGTTTAGCCTGATATTACCTTTTGCTATTTTTATAATCATCAAATACGTCTCTTTTATAATTTCGCTGATTATGTTTAAATTATATATTCTAGATTCACTGTTCATACTATACAGGTACTTAATAACTATAAATACAAAGGGGGAAAGTAAAAAAATTTTTAAATAGTCTTTGGATGTATCAATTATGTAATATTTGTAATAATCATAAGGCTTTTCAAAATTATTGGGTTTACGTTTATTAAAATTAGTAACTATAAGGTAAGAAATTAATAAAGATGGTAAGTATAATAAAAACATTTCAGATTTAATAAGGGTTTCTAAATTCATTTATATTATATTATACTATTAATTTTTTTTTATTTGTAAATGATATATCCTATAAAATAGATAAATAAAATAATAAGAAATACACTGTTAATAAAATTATTTATAATTGTAACAATGTAATCGGTCGTTTTGTAAGTCGAATTTACTACATCCCACGTGTTCCACTTGTCGGTTGTAAAATAATAATACATTTTCCATATTAAAATAATTACCAAAATTAGCTGCTGTACATCACTATTTAATAAAAATCTAAGTGGGTATGAGTAAAAAGGTTTGGAACTATATCTACTTTTAGAAAAAACATCCATTTATTAATATATTAATGTATTAAATTATACAATATATTAATAAATTGATTTTATTAATTTACAATTATTTACATTTACGAGGCTGCTACCCCATTTGTGATATACCATTTATTGATTCCGCTAAATTCACATAAAAGATGTATTAAAACCCCTGTTAAAATCAAGATTATCTCAGTTGCATATGTTGTATTAAGTCCATACATTCTTATAACTTCAGCGACTACTTTTGCTGTAACTTTACCAACTACTAAGGTCATTATACCAACGGCTAAAGCCTCTACTAAAAGCTTGCTTAAATTTTTATTTTTAAGAGATAAATTATAGACTGATGTAATCGCAAATACTGACATCGCTACATATAAAAAGGTGTTGATATTTGTATTTGCACTTGTATCAGAACCCGAATTGGTCATGTTGAAAAACAAAATCTGAGAAATAGCGCCAATAACTGCAGCGGTTATTAAATCGTTCATTTTTAATATTATATATATAAATTATTTTAATTTTTTAAAATAATCAATTTTAGAATTTAACGTGTATTTTGTACTTCCAATATAATGTGTAATAGTATTACATATAAATCCAAGTGGAGACTTTACATTTTCATAAACATTTTCAACAAAATTAATGTGATCGCTCATCTTTTTAGTATTTCGTGATATATCTTTCTTTAAAATATTTAAAATTTCATCAACTTTTACATTAAGTTGTTCGACTTTTACATTAAGTTGTTCAATTTTGAGATTCGTATTTAAATCAGAATCTATATCTAATTCAGACTCTAAATCTGAATAATAATCTTTATCAGACATTTAATAATACTATATAAATTTATTAAGAAATAATAGCGTAATTTGTACAATTAACCCAGATATACCGTCGTGATACATACCATTTATGTGTCCTAAATTTTTGTAATACGTCGCATCTAAATCTGGAAAAAGTTTGCTAAATTTCATTACAAAGCCGAATAAAGCACTTATTATAAAACTTATTATCAAAAAATACAAAGAATTACTAAAGTTCTTTGGTAATTTTACTAATTTTAATATTAAGTATTGTGTTACTGCTCCAACAAATCCAGCTATTAATGCCGCATCAAGTAAATTTAATTTTTCGAAATATGGTATTAAATACTCGATAAAAATAAATTTATTTTTAATAAAATCTGGTAATATATAATAATTTTCACTAAGTTTACGTAAAATCACGTCCCATATTGCTGTAATTATAAAAGTATTGACAATTACACTACAATTATACATTTTATATATTTGTATTTTATATAATAAGTATTTATTTTAAAAAAAATAAATTGATATTTATAAATGTCAAAAGATCTAACTGGATTATTATTAGCTCAAAAATTAAATGAAAAATTTAGAGGTAATAAAACTCTAATTTCTAAATTTTTAATAGATTGTATAAGATTTCATGGTTATATAAAAGAGGATTCAGAAATAATAGATAAAAAATCAGAACATTCTAGTACATTATGTAAACTGTGTAAATCTAGTAATTTTGTAATTAATAATTTTGAAAAATCGTGTCAAGAATGCGGAGCGGTAGAGCCTACAACAGGTATTAACCCATTTAAAACTTTTAATGTAGATTTAAATTTTAACCGTGGTATAATTATACCACCCGGGGAAGTTTTTGTTAAAATTATGAAAGACGGAAAACAATATAACGTAGATCTTTCAAAAATTAACACATGGTTAAATTCTGATCCCGAAGAACGTAAATTTTTTGAAAATTTAAATTTAATAAATAAATACCTAGATTCGCTCGAATCTAGGTATAACGCACCTGAATTAACTAAAGCATTTGAAGACGCAAGAAAAATAATATTAACAATGTGGTACAATGTAATTAATAACAAATCAGATATGCATGGTATGGAAAAAAAATCAGTGATGGTCTGGTGTATTTTTTACATATTTTCCTATTATAAATTAAATATAAATATTCCAATCCTGGCGAAACTATTCGACTTAACAACGGGTACTATATATTCTTTTAAATATATCCTCGATGAAATTTTCAAAAATAGCGCCTTTTTAAAATACATACCAAATCAAAAATTAGGAAATAATATGGTATTACCTAAAATAATAGAAGATAAATTAAAGCTTGTTTTACGAGATTTAAAATCAACATTAAGTAACCCACCGTCTGATAAGGAAATTTGTGGAATTATAGATTTTTTATCCAAAGAATTAAAAGATAAAACTATTACATTACAATATCTATCTGAAAAATCCGGTGCTAGCACTATATCTATAATTAAAATTTCACAGGGTGTAAAACAATTTTACAATGAAAATCCTCTACTTAAAAGAAACATCGGCTAAACATACATCTTTTTTAAAAGATTAGATCCAATTTTATGTAAGTAAATATCTTCTGGGTATAAATTATAAATTTCAAAATAAGTAGATTTAAATATATCCAACTGTTCGTTAGTTAGGACATCATTTGTAAATTTTACATTGTTAGATTCTTTAAAAACAGATAGTATAACAAATGAAGATAGCGAAAATATAGCATAAAATTCAGGTTCTTTCGAAATCACCTGTTTAAAACTAGAAATTATACTCAATCTTGTATCATGCTCTATTTCCTTGATTGTATATTCGTCAAATAGAGCATATGAGTCGGTTTTGTCGTCGGCATTGGTATTTATGTCGTAGTCATTTTCAAGAATAGACATTTACTATAATATAATTGTATTCTTAATATTCTTAATATGTTTTATTTTTAACAATATTAAGAATACAATTATAATACAATTATAATATAGTAAAATGATTAATAATTTATCAGAATGTTTAATTTGTTTAGAACAATGTAAAGACGTTATAACATTCGATTGCTGCGGAGAATATGTGATTCACAACAAATGCTACAATAAATGGAAGGAAACTAATAAAACATGTTTAATTTGTAGAAATCCAATTACAGAAAATACTAATTTCGTAATATATTATGTAAATCTGGCTAGAATCAAAATATTTTTATCATGTTATTGCTTAATAATGTGTTTTAGTATTTTATACATTATAATTATATGTGATTTCAATTTTAAGAAGGATTATTGCGATCTATTATAATTTAGTATAATAATAAACTGTATTTTTACCGTTAACATCTAAAATTTCTACTGAAAATTCTTTATTAATTTTATAAATTTTATTTTTTTTAGCCAAGTACAATTTATCAGTTTCTTTTATAAAAAAATTGAAATTTTCTTTCAAATAAACAAATCCAGCTGAGTGATTTATAATTTTATCTCCTTTAACAAAATATTCGTTATATTTTACCTGAATAAAATCTTGATTATCCAAAATTTTATCAGGTGTAAATTTAGTTTTAAATTTCGTTTTTGAACTTTTAAATGCGTGGTAAAACTCGATCAGGATTATTATAAGAGTAATTATAGCAATTATGCTATACATAGTTTCAAGTTCAGTTATAACTATTAAATAAATTTCGTTTTTTAAACTAACTTAAAGATTTGAGTGATTATATATTATAAGTATACAGAATGTCATTCACGCAGATCCTCCCCGGTGAATTTGAGAACTCTCGCATCAATTTTCTTCCACCCAAGCCAAACAAACTTGGAGGACAAAGTGTACTAATTAATTATCAACCGGGGGACGCTGAACGAAACGGACCTTTTGTACTCCAAACTGCTCGCATGCGGGTTCCTTTTGGTGTAGATCAATCTAAGCCGGTCAACGGTGAGCCAGTCAAGTACCACGTTTCACTTTCTATGGGCGAAGAAGCTTCTCAAAATGTTCCTTTGGTCGCATTTAGGAATAGTGTTCGGGCTATCGACGAGTGTGCTAAGAATACTGCAATGAATACTGATAAGTGGTTTGGAAAAAAGTTGAGCGCAGAGCTTGTTAACGAATTTTATAAGTCATCTGAGAAATTCCCAAAGGACAAGAAGTGGGATCCAACTCTCAAGGTGAAGCTTCCATTGGACATTAGGACTGGAAAGCCACAATTCGTTATTTACGATGAAAACAAGACCGAAATAAAGATCGTCGACGAAGAAGGCAATGTAGATCTAAGTGCGATTCCGCGCGGCAGTGAAATGGTGTGTCTTATCCAACCTACTGGAGTTTGGTTTGTAGGCAAAACCCAATTCGGTGTCGGCTATAAGCTTCTTCAGGCTAAGGTGTTCAAAACTAACAAACTATCTGGATATTCTATCGTAGATTCGGATGTTGAAGAAGAAGTAGAACATACTGAGTGAATTTGATATATACAAAATAGATTAAATACATAACACACTAAAAATAAATAAAACCTAAACACAATTGAAATTAAATTAAAATATTTATTTTACCATAAATGTACTTAAGTTTTGGTAAAATAAATATTAGCATCAAAAATGCTATTTTTATAGTTCTGGCATTAATTTTATCTATTTTTTTAGCATATTACTTAAATTCGGATGACGATGAAAATAAATTAGAAAATTTTGGAGATTATTTTAGTTATGTATACGGAAAATTTTATTTTATTTATATAGTCATTTTTATGACATTAGTATTTTATAATTTATTCAATTTTTTATCTAATAATAGAGAATCGATAATGTCTAGGGGGCAGTCTCTAGTAAACAAAACTTTTGGACCAAATTTCATAAACAGATCAATAAGAGGCGGAGTAGACGCTAGTAATAAAATTTACGATTATAGCGGTAGAACCTACAATTATTTAAGACCTAAGAGAGCACAAATTAATCCAGCTTACACTGTAGAACCTTTATATGCTCCAACTGAATATCCAAAAACATGGATGCCGTCTAATGTACAAAAAAGCTATAATCCATTCGATTAAATTTATTTTATTTATTAATTAATAATGAGTAACCTGTTTTATCCACTAATAATACCAGCAATAGCTGTTATAATCTATTATTACGCTTTCTTTTCGACAGAAAAAATTAAGAATTATAGCAACACGTTGTACTTTATTTTCATTTCTCATTTAATTATACTTTATATGTGGCTTTTTATAGAAATTAGTGAAATGTCTATAGGTTCGCCTTTCAATACTTCAACGTCATTAGTTACTAATATAATTTATTACATGTTGTCTATATTACAATTAACACAAATGTGAATTTACAAAAAAAAATAAAATATAATATAATGTATTTATTAAAATGAATCCGTTATTATCTTTAATCGCATTTGTTATTAGTTCCGTAATTATGATTATTTATTATTTTAGCGTTTTTTCACAAGACAAAATTAGAAATTACAGTAATATAGGTTATACATTGTTCTTAACGCATTTAATAGTAATTTATTTAATCGTCTTTATTGTGTTATATTTATTTATCCAGACGATAATTAATTCAAAAAATATATACCCAAGAAGAAGCAAATACCCAGCGAATCCAAATTATACTCGACCAGGAAATTCAAGTTTTAAAGATTTATACTTTAATCAGAATTTTAATAATTTATTTAGAAGACGAAATAGAATACAACCCAATGTTAATAGTTTTAAACCTAATTACATTGTAGGAGACGCTTCGTTAGGTATTCCGTATACAGAATGGGAATAAAAAGAAATTAAGAAGAATAATAAACTTTCCTGATAGGAAACCTGTTAATAAAATCCTGACAATTACAACAGGGTTTGGAATTTACGCATTTTCCAGAACTGTTAACTCTAATTATAATTAATTCACACTTTTTAAGATCATCGATATGCAATTTTTTGAGAGCGTCATTGATAGCACTCACTTCTGCATGCAATGAAATTTTTAGTTTACAATTATAATTAGAATTAATATAAGTATTAAATCCCTTTCCAACTATTTTTCCACGATATATTATTACCGCACCGTGATTAAAGTTCATATCAGACTTCAATGCTTGATTATAAGCTTCGTTTATAAACAGTCGCTTAATCATTAAACTATTTAAATTTAAATGTAAATTCTTTTTAAGTTAATAAACGTTATATAAACTCGATTAAATTCTTTGTGTAATTAATCCAGTAGGCTGTTTAAAGCGTAATCGGATTAAAATATAGGTCTTAACGGCATATATGGTTCTTTATCTCTCAACCAATCGAAGTACATTATTAAAAAAACTAAAAATAATACACATATTACTGTAATAACAACAATCCAAAGAGGATTCATTGGTTTTTTTTTATCTTCCATGTTTAATAATATCTTTAGATTTAAATTTAATTTTTAATAATCGTATTGCATAAAGGCGTCAAGGTCATCGTATAAATCTAATGTTAATCGTGGTAATAAATTTGTATTATTAGAACTCGATATAAAATACCTTACTATAAAAAAACCAATTAAAATTATTAATAATAAAATAATTGTAGTTGTGATTGCAATTGTAAATGTATTATTTGAATTTCTTTTATCTTCTTCCATATTTATTAATTAATAATATATTAATAAAATTATTACACTTTTGAAAATTTATTGCGTTTACTTATTTATATAATTATACAAAATTATATTGAAGACCATGTTATATTTGGATTTAGAACCATTTGAAAAAAGAATTTTTTCACAAAACGGGGAAGATGGTATTACTATGAAACTTGTTGAATTAATTTATAACGGAAATAATGATAATAAATTTTATGTTGAATTTGGTGCTGCCAACGGTATTGAATGTAATACAAGAATATTAAGAGAATCATATAATTGGAAGGGATTACAAATGGACGTAAATAATGAAAATAATAATTTTAATTTACGAAAAGAATTTATAACAAAAAACAATGTAGTAGACTTATTTAAAAAATATAATGTTCCTCAAAATATCAATTTGCTATCTGTAGATATTGATTTTAATGATTTTTATTGTTTAAAAGAAATATTAAAGAATTATGTATGTGATATAATTATTTGCGAATACAACGCAACACATTCGGTAGATGAAGATAAAATAGTAATTTATGACGAAAATGGATGTTGGGATGGAACAAACTATTTTGGGGCATCGTTATTATCTTTTGATAAATTAGCAAAAAAATACAATTATTCGTTAATATATTGTGAAAAAAAGGGAGTAAATTGTTTTTTAATTCATAAAGATTTATTAAAAGATAAGAACATACAATTTAAAAATTTAGGAGATATATCTAATATATATAAACCTCCAAAATATAATGTTGGTCCAAAAGGAGGTCATCCACCTGACGTATACAATAGACGTTATATTTCATTTGAAGAAGCTATAAATGTATAAATGTGTAAATGTGTAAATGTATAAAAATTAAAGATAAAAAAATTTAAATAGTTATTTTTTTATCTTTATAGTAGTCCATTTATTATAGTGTAGTATTAAATTTTTTACCTACGATTATTACGCCTTCTATTTTTACTTCTCCCAAAATCAACCGGTTTAAATTGCTGATCTAGATAATTTGGGGGAATTTGCTGATACATCATACTTGACGGGCTCGGTCCTCTTTGTAAATACATGTCATCTAAAGCATTTATATCTTGTAGAGGCGCGCCAGAAGATTCTCCTAGAAAAGACGGTTGTCTAGGTTGATATAAACTCACCGGTTCCGTTCTTCCCAGTACTATATCCCAATAACCCTGTAAATTTTGAACAGTTGGTTGAGCAAGCCCTTGGCCAGTTAGCCAGTTTTTTAAATATGATATAGTGTAACCACCAGTCTTAGCTGTTACAGCTTCCCTATCAGCTCTTTTTCTCTCTAAATTTACCTCGTTGGCTCTTAAAGTTTCTGATCTACGCTCTCTATAAATTCGTTCATTTATTGGACCAGTCCAGTTAGGAATTCTACCACTTCTTCTTGGAAGCGTTCTTTGCGAGCCATCGTCTATTTCTTGTGTGCTATTATTATTTCTCAAATAAATACCAGATGCTGCTGCAGCTATTCCCCTTTGTAAATTGTCGTCTTGAAAATTCTCTGGTTGTAAATTTTCTTGAAACTGACGTTCTGCCTCATCTAATAGTGGCTGGCGCTGTTCGTTAAGTCCTTGTTCTCTAAAATTTCTAAATCTTGCATTAATGTTTCTTAAAGGGCTCGAAAATCTAAGCCATCTATTTAAAATAGAAATGTACCTCCTAATTGTAGATCTATATTTATAAACATAATAAATAGATACCAGTAATATAATTATTTTAATACTAAGTTTAAAATAATATCCAAAATTATTATTTTTGTCTCGTTCATCTGCCATTATAATTATTTACAATATATAAATATAATTATTTATCAAAACTCGAGAGGAGGAAATTCGTTATCACCAAATGAAAATATAGGTAGATAATATGAAGAAATATTACCGAACGTATTCTCTCCTTTATTATAAAAAAATAAATAAAATATTAAACCTAAAAATAATATTAGAGTTATTGATATTGTAATTACATAATACATTTTACGATTGGTATCGTCTTTATTTTCCATTTTATATATAAATAAATATTTAAATTGTTAAAATTAATATGTATTAAAAATTTAAATTATTAACAGATAGATAATGTCTTACAGACGCGGTGTTTTTATTAAAAATGCGTGTAAATTTCTTTGTGTGTCTGAAGAAGATATAATAGTAATTAATATGGAAAAAGGTATTTTCAATTCTACTATCGAAATTTGTAAAAAAAATAAATTCGATCTGAAGTGGTCTGACTCTAATTTTTTAAAATTATACTCCAAAGAAGCTAGAAGAATATTAGCAAATATTTCTTATACGCCAAATAGTATGGATTTTAAAAGAAGAATACTCGACGGTGAAATTTTACCCTACGACGTTTGTAGAATAACAAAGGAGGGAATGTATCCAGAATTTTGGAAAGCAGTAAAAGACGCGTATGTTCCAGAAAATATAAAAAATCCTTCGGAAAAACCAGATGGGATGATCAAATGTAGAAAATGTAAGTCTATGAAAACTGATTATTATCAACTACAGACAAGAAGTGCCGATGAACCTATGACTACATATGTAACCTGTCATAATTGCGAGCATAGGTGGAAATTTTAATAATTATTAATACGCCAAATTAAATACTTTAATTATCTTAATAGATTATATATTATATTACATTATATATTATGACAAGCACCACAAATATATCAGGTGTATCAAATATCACTGGTTATATTACCCGGCAAAAAACGAGGGATGGATTTATATACAAAGGAGCAAATAATCAGGATTTAGAAAGAATTAAATCTTTAAGAATACCTCCAAATTGGAAAAATGTTAAAATAGATAAATTATCAAAATCTAAGATACAGGCAACAGGTTATGATTCTAAAGAAAGAAAACAGTATATATATAATAAGGATTTTGTAGAAAGAAATAAAAAAAATAAATTTAATAAAATGAATTCGTTTGATTATAGTAAATATTGTAGAGTTTTAAGGCATTATATTGGATCTAACAATCTTTCGCGAGATTGTGTGATAGCTAATGTAATAAAATTAATGGAAGAACTAAATATTAGAGTAGGAAACGAATCTTATAAAAAAGAAAACGGAACTTTTGGAATTTCAACTTTACTTAAAAAACATTATAAAAATGGAAAATTAACTTTTATAGGTAAAAAAGGAATTTTACACAACAAAACTATTAAAAATCCGAATAGTTTAAACTTTTTAAATAGAGTTTTAAAAATTAAAGGAGAATGTTTATTTTATGACGAAAATTGTAGTAAAATTACTTCCTCCGATTTAAATACTTTTCTTAAAGAAAAAGTTCAGACGAATATAACATGTAAGGACATTAGAACCTACTGTGCCAATAAAATTTTCAACGATTTTATGAAAGGTAAAAAAATTGGAGCTAGTGAAAACGAACGAAAGGCAAATGTTTTAGCCGGGATTAAGTACACAGCTCAGGAACTTGGAAATACACCTAAAATTTGTAGAGATGCTTATTTAAGTCCTCAAAATTTAAATAAATATCTAAATAAAATAAAATAGATTCTAAAACTCCTAAATTGATTCAAAGTTTAACAAGGGCACAGATTAAGTCTAGATGTGCTAGAAAAAAAAAAGAATTAATCGTTTATATAATAAATTTTAAATATAGCTAAATTAGATAAATTGCCTATTCATGTTAACGTCCGTCGTTGCTACAATAATTTTAACGACAACTGTTAATGTCCAGGACGTAACATATTTATATCAGGTAGATCCGAATTCTAGAATACAAGCTTATTTAAAATCTATTAAAAAATGGTTATATGAGACAGATTTAAACATTGTTTTAGTAGAAAATAGTGGATATAACTTCGAAGAATTAAATATTGAAAAAGAAAATTTCAAATCTAGATTTGAAATTATAAGCTTTGATGAAAAAAAAATACCAGAAGCTGAATATTTACACGCATGTAGATATGGTAAAGGGAGGCATGAAATATTTTCAATAAATTATGCCTATAAAGTTTCAAACTTATTAAAAACCTCTGGCTTTATTATTAAAATTACTGGAAGATTTTACATTCCAGAATTTGAAAGTTTTTTATCATGCTACAATCTTTATAATTATGATTGTTTAGTTCAAAATAACGGATCTAGATGTGAAATAATTGGAAGTCATTCTAAAAATTTTTTTGAAATTTTTAACCAGGATGATATATTCTCAGAACATATAGAAGAAGTATACACACATAGAACAAATGCTTACAAGAATATAATAAGATGTAAAATATTTAATATAGAAGAAACTCAGAGAGGTGGAGATTGTTCTAAATACAATACTATGTAATTTAAGTTAATGTAATTGTAAAATTTAAATTAACTTAAATATTATGTGTATTATATAATAAGAAACGGTCAATAATGTTCAAAACTTTCAATGAAATTAATAAATGTATTACTTCTAAAGATGTATTCGATATTACAGGATTTAATCCTATTAATTTAGAATATTATCAGAAAGCTTTTATTCATAAAAGTGTATTAAGATTTTTATCTAGTCAAAATCTTAATAATTCTTATGAAAGATTTGAATTTTTGGGTGATTCGATTTTAAATCTAGTTATAGCTAATTTTATTTTTAATAGATACAAAAATGAAGAAGAGGGACACCTAACACGCATAAGAACTAAATTAGTTAACGGAAAAACGTTGTCTTATTTAGCAAAAAAAATTAAATTAAATGAATTCATAATAATAAGTAAAAATGTAGAAACAATTGGTGGTAGAGACAACGATAGAATAATAGAAGATGTATTTGAAGCTTTTATATGTGCTATTTTTTTAGATCTTGGATTTAAATACGCTGAAATTTTTATTATTACAACTATGAATAAATATTTAAATTTTGATATAATAGAAGAAGATAACAATTTTAAGGATATACTTTTGCGACAGTGTCAAAAACAATTTCAGATAAGCCCAGAATATGAATTAATTACAACAACGGGGCCTCACCATACTAAAACATTTACATCTATAGTTATTATAAATGGAATACGGCACAAAACCGGTACCGGAAAAACAAAAAAAGAATCAGAACAGAACGCTTCTAAATTTACATTAGAAAGTTTAAACGATCAGTTTGCTCCTGTACTACCAAATCCGCCTATTCCTCGCTCAGTTTCTGTAGAAACTTCTCCGATCTGATATCCAGGAAGCTTACCGCAAAAACTAACAATTTGAAAATAACAACATCCTTCCTGTAACAAAACTTCATTATCAGAAACATTATCAATAATTACGGATACATCTCCTCTATAGTTTTTATCTACAATACCGATGCTATTAGCAAGTCTAATACCAGTCTTAGCGAGTGAACTGCGTGGAACTAGCATATAACCAAGACTTTGTTTTCCTCTATAATCCAAGTTAATTTTAAAAGATTTTACACCAGGTGGTATCAATATAGATGTTTGCATCGGAATATCAAGTCCGGAGTCTTCATTCTTTTTTGCTTTAGCGTATGTAGGATGATTAACCCAATAATGACTGTTCAGAGCTTGAATTGTAATAAAAAATTTCATGTTATTATGTATTTGTGTAATTTATTTTTTTAAGTAATTTAATTTAAAAAAATAAAATATAATTGTGTAAATGGAAAATAACGTAATAAACCTAGACGATAAAATAATTAATGTAGGAAACGCCGGATTTATTAAACTTGTAGATTGTATGCCAAGAGTTATACCACCAGAATGCGAAGCATTGATGTGTGATTTTGCTATCGTTCAAGCTGCGCGCGTATCTTTGGATCAGGGTGTTAAAAATGTTGAACAGGATTCAAAATTAATCGATTTTCTTGTTAAACACAAACACACAAGTCCTTTTGAAATGGTAAAATTAAAATTTCACGTAAAATGCCCTATATTTATTCAAAGACAATGGATTAGACATAGGACAGCAAATGTAAATGAAATTTCTGGGAGATATTCAGTTTTGAAACCCGAATTTTATGTACCAGACAAGATTTGTGTCCAAGGAGAATTCAATAAACAGATGTCTGGAGATGAAATCAAAGATCAGGCTGTGATTGATTTATTCGATAAATACATTGAAACTGCCAATAAACAGTATTCTTTGTATAATGAATTAATCGAAAGGGGTGTATCGAAAGAAATGGCTCGCATAGGTCTTCCTCTAAATATGTATACAGAATTTTATTGGTGTATAGATCTTCATAACCTTCTTAATTTTATAAGATTGCGCTCAGCCGCCAATGCACAACCAGAAATAAGACAGTACTCAGACGCAATTAAGGAACTTATTAGAAATCTGTGTCCACACACTATTAAATCTTTTGAAAAATATAATACATTATAATGTAATTTTTTTTTACAAATGGATAAGATTATTTATACATTAATAAATTATATTATACTTAAATCTTGCGTTACAAATAATGTTATTAATATCAAATCTATAAACTAAATGTATTATTCTCAATGTCAAGAAGATGTTTTTCTAAATGAAAATATATTTAAAAACAAACAAAACGGTGTTTATATTGAACTAGGAGCACTAGATGGTATTTTATATTCAAATACAAAATTTTTCGAAGATTCATTAAATTGGAAAGGAGTATTAATTGAACCACATCCGGAAAAATTTAAATTACTTCAACTAAACAGGCCAAATAATTTTTTGTTTAATAGTTTAGTAAGTTGCCACGAAGAACCGTTAATATTTAGATATTTTGAAAATATTCATGCTGCAGTTTCTGGTGTAGAAAATACATTGCCTCAATTTCTTCTAGAAAATTTTTTCGAATGTAATCCTTATTTGCCTCAAAATAAAATTTTAATTAAACCAATATCGCTTACCGAAATTGTTAAAGGCACAAATTTAACACACATAGATTTGTTATCATTAGATGTAGAAGGTCATGAATATGAAGTTTTGAAGTCTTGGGATTTTTCTATACCAATCGATGTAATATTAATTGAAACATTAGGGGTAGAACCTGAAAAAGAAGAACTATGTAGACAAATACTAATTAAAAATAATTTCAAATTTATGACAAAATACAAACACAATGAAATTTTTGTAAGCAAATCGAGTTTAATTTAATTTTATATAAAATTGTAATATTTTATCTTATTTAAAATTAAATTATATATTTTAAATAAGATGAATACTGTTGTAAAAAAAAATAAGCTCAAAGATTGTCTTATTAAATTATCTTTACAGTCTGGTTTCAATTCTTTTAATTCTTTTAAAATTCAAATGGAAGATAATTTACTATCGATTGTTAAAAAAGATAAACTTGAAAAATGTTTAATTAATTTAGCATTGAGCTCTGGATTTGACTCTTTCATTAAATTTAAAAATTATAAAGAAAATACAGATTGTTTTTCTGGATACAAAGCAGTATATCCAAAAATTCAAAATATTTCCAAAGTAGATGATAAAATTTATGTTAAAAATCTTAAAGTTATGACAGGGCAAAATTTATACGAACCAAAAACGGGATCTATAATTAAATTAACAGACAAATTATCCAAAGAACTTGGAATAAACGAACCGCCTATAAACTGGTGGGCATCTGAAAAATGGGACGGTATTAGAGCGCTATGGGATGGTGAAAAAATAATATCTAGGGGATCTGGATTGGGAAATCCAAAAGTTTATACTTATGTACCGACATGGTTTACACATATTCTTCCACCCGGAATTGCGTTAGATGGAGAAATATGGATTGGAAGAGGTATGTTTCAATCTACAGGAAAATTATCTAATATTAAACCCGGCTCGAGTTATTCACTAAAAGAAATTGACGACATCTGGTCTGGTAAAAACGGAAATCCTGTAATATTCAAAGTATTTGATGTTCCAAGTCAGGAAGGCCCGTTTGAAAAAAGAATGGCTTATTTACAAAATATAGTTTTAGATCGAAAAAGGTGTTGGGAGCAAATAGAATATCCTAATAAGAATATATATCCCCTACAGTTTACAGAACAGATAAAAATTAAATCCATGGAACAGCTAGTGGACCTTTATACAAATTTAACTTCTAATGGAGCAGAAGGAATTATGGTTAGGGCCCCGGGATCACCGTACGAAGAAAAAAGAAGTAAATACATGTTAAAATATAAAATTAAAGAAGATGCTGAGTGTATTGTTAGAGGATATTTACAAGGAGAAGGAAGATTACAGGGAATGCTTGGCGCTCTTCGTTGTGAAATGATAAAGGATGGAAAAGAAACCGGTGTTTTTTCTAATATTGGTACTGGATTTTCAGATTTTCAAAGAAAATATTATAATACACCATCTTCGTCTGAATATATTCCACTTGGCGCAATTGTATCTTTTAGTTATATGGAAATGACTAACGACGGAATACCGAGACATCCCGTTTATAGAGGACTTCGATTCGATTTTGAAAATCCAAAAAGAATAGATACTAAAAGAATAGATACTAAAAAAATAAATACTAAAAAAATAGATACTAAAAGAGTAAAATATGTTCTTTCACAGATTATTAATAAAATAGCTTCCACAAAGGAACCAAACTGGCAATTTAAAATTAAAAAATATAAAGAAGCTGTTGCTATTTTATTAGACGACATGGTATTGGATACGACAGAGGATTATATAAGAGCATTAAGAGACGGGGGCATGACATTACTAGATGAAGAAAAATACAAACAGAAAAACGGTACATGGAAAAGTTCAATAGTTCAAAAAATAGACGGCATACTTAAGACTGGGACATCGGATGGAATAGAAATTAATGAAGAAATGAGTGCAGTTGAAAATTTATCTAAGATAGCGGGAATAGGTCCAGCAACAGCTTCTAAATTATATAACGAATTGAATGTAACAACTGTAGAAGAATTGAGAGAAATTTATGATCTAAATAAAAATGTAATTAATTCAAAACAGGCTATAGGATTACGACACTACGATGATTTATTAAAAAGAATACCAAGAGTAGAAATGAATAATTGGAAAGATATACTAACATCTATATTTCAAGACACTTTAGATAGTTTAAACCTGGATGGTAATTTGGTTATTTCAGGATCGTATAGAAGAGAAAAAGAAGATTCGGGAGATGTTGATGTTCTTATAATTTCAAAATCTTACAATGAATTTTTAATGAATACATTTTATAAAAATTTAATTGAAGTTGGGATTTTCAAAGAAGAAAATGTTATGGCGAGTGGTGGTACTAAAATTATGGCAGTTGCTAAAATTTTAGATACATTTAGACACGTAGATATATTTTATTTTTCTTCAGATGTTTTTCCTTTTGCACTACTGTTCACTACGGGTTCGAAAGAATTTAATCTCAAAATGAGATCACATGCTCTTAAACTTGGATTTTCGTTAAACGAGAGAAATTTAACTAAGAAAAATGGAACTTTAGTTTCAGAAGAAGAATACATTACTAAAATTAAAAAAAGACTACCCGAAAATGAAGAAGACATCTTTAAATTTTTAGATTATAAATATATCGAGCCACAATTTAGATAATCTATGTAATTGTAAATGTAAATGTAATATAACGTAATTTAATTATTGTTAAAATTAATCTATATTAAAATATAATATATTTAATTATAATTAATATGGAGTTAATAAGAGACACCCAACTCATAAAACATTTCGAAAATTTTGTTAAAAACATGATAACAAGAAACAAAAATTTCGACCTCAAAAAATTTATAGGTGGTTTACCTATAACATTGGAGAAAAAAAATGTAAATTCTTTAGCCAGTATAGACCCATCTGGAAAAAGTTTTTATACAGTAACACAAAAAGTAGACGGCACAAGAGTCCTGATGTATATCGGACCGAGAATTGGGGAAACTCTTAAACGCGTGATTTGTTTCGTTGATAGAAATATGAATTTATATACTTTAAGAGACAAACTACGCGATGTTTTACCATATATAGACGTTAGAGAAGAAATGTTACTCGATGGCGAATTAGTTTTCTTCAATTCTGATGGAGACCCTTATAAAGAATTGAAATTTGGAGAAATTTCTGGTGTGTCTTTTATGGCATTCGATATTTTATATGGGCCCAGCAGTATAAATGTTGTTAACGGAGAAACTGTTATAGGTCAGTCTGTCTCTATGGTAATCCCGTTCGATAATGTACCACGTTCTACACCGTGGACATACATACAGAGATACGACATTCTATACAAACTTATAGAAACGCCTTCATACGCAACCGACATGGTACCAAAATTAACAGATGCTCTTAAAAATATTAATTGGTTTAATTTAGAACTGAAACCAATATATTTTTTAAGTCAGATACCCACAGAATATATGTTTAACGGAATATATAATGAAATTGGTTCGGCATTTCTTCAATATAGTCTTAAAACTTCAAGAAAAGCGCATTATAATACGTTAAAAGAAAAATATGGTAAAGGAAGTACAAAACTATTTGTATCAAAACGCTTAAAATTAGATGGACTAATTTTTACATCTTATACTACTTTATACACGATCGGTACATGGAATAAATTTAAAACTGAACAGTTTAAATGGAAACCACAAACAGAACAGACAATCGACTTAAAAATTAAAAAAATTTCTGACACTACTGCCCATGTTCTTGTTTCACTAAATAAAGAAGAGGTAATATTTCAGAGAAGCTACAAACCGGTTATAGTTAGAATAGATAAAACTATAAAAGACGGAGCTATAGTAGAATTTAAACTATCCGGTAACGGTGATTTCGAATACAAAGATGTTCGCACAGATAAAACTTATCCTAATGCACTAACTACGGTATTAAATGTAATTAATAGCTATAAAAATCCAGTTGTAATTAAAGACCTGTTTTATTTCTTCAATCAAACACATCGAGACTCAATTAAAAAAATGTTGGAATATTCAGATAAAAGCAAGCTATTAAATTGCATAGCAGTCAACGGTAAAATTTCTCTCGTTAATAAAGAACAGGCTTCACTTCTAAACGAAATGATTCGAACAGTGGATATAAAATCTGATAATGAGGTCGAGCTTAGACTTGGAATAATTGGTAAAAATTTCAATCCTCAGATTAGCCGTGAAGAATTTATCGCTTACTTAAATATAGTAAGAAACTTAAATTTTATATATCTAGTCGAAGATTACGTTGATATATATACTAATAATTCGGATGTAAAAATTAGAACTAGACATGAATTTTCGAAAGATTTTGGAAAATATATTCCTCTAGCTTCAATCAATAAACAAAGAATATCTAATATCGATGTAAACTTGAAAAATATCGCCGGTTTTGACGTACGATTTTCTAGATCTTTGGAGAAAGTATCCGATATTTTTAATTTAAGTGGAGATGGACAGAGAAAGTATCGCATGACATTTACACATCCAAGTAATACATATAGACTAGACTTTACGGCTGTAACAGATGTACTTTTTGAAGATAGAACTTTTACACAAAAAGCAGATTCGAAAGAAACATTTCAGATTGAGATAGAACTTTTGTCTAAAGATATACTCCTAGACGATATTTTTAAACTTTTATTAAATATCTTCAGTAAACGCTAATTTTTCTCCATCGTAAACCAATATGTTACCAAAGTAATACCATCTATCATTTTCATTAAAAAGCGTATAATTTATTGGATAAAATTTTACTAATAATAAATCGACTACATATTCATAATTTAAAGTTTTTACCGATTTTTTAACGATAGAAAGTTTTCTATTTGGAACTATATTTCCATTTATATCTCTATTTATTTTGAGTTTGAGGTATTCCCCCGATTTCAATCCAGATGGTAACTTTTCAAAAAAGGTGTATTTCCTAATTAAATCTATTCCAATTCCAATTGGAAATTCTTTATCGTCATAACCAAATTCAATTGTATAAGTTGTATAATTTATTAAAAGTATTTGTAGTTCTATTATATCTGGATATTTATCTTTATCGCTATACAAAATGTTATCGTTTATATCTTCAGTATTTATGAAAACGAGTTTATTAGCTGGATTATTTTCAATTATAACGTTAGAACCTTCTATTAGATCTATATAATTATCTGGATAAACAAATATTATGTCTGTTATTCCCGTAAATTTTGTTAGCAATTCGCGTAGTATTAACTCCCTGTCTGTAAATGTATAGTCTTCTAGACTCTCGTTGTAATATATTAAACTGATTATGGTGTATACATATTTAGATTCTTCCGAATTAAAAGACAAGAACCCATTTAATATAATTGTATCATCGAATATTTCTTCTACATCGGGTTCAATTGTATTAAATTTATAGTTTATAAAAAAGATACCGTCTCGTGAAAAAACTAAGAAAAAATGGTGTGACTCTGTTCCTATGTTTTTGAGTAAATATTTATTTTTAGTTAAATCTAAAATATTATTATAAGTTAAATCTCTCATTCTAATTTTTGTATTAGAAGCCATTAGACGCAGAAAGATGTTTTTACGTTTTAAACTATATTTTTCATTTAAACTTGAGGTCAGATCGTGTATTAATTCACCTCTAGAGTCAATTTTCAGATCAGAATTATAAAGATTAGTTCTAATACAGCGCAATAGCTCATCTTTCGTAAACGAATTCAATCCTCTAAAATATCTACTTTCTCTCTTAAAATCTTCCCCGTTGACTACTAAAGTTTCTCCGGTTCTAATATTTCTTACCTCATAGTCATTATTTTTTTTAGACAGTTTTTTGATAACAGTTACAGTTTCGAATTGGTCGTCTATTAAAATTTTGGCTGTAGCACCTTTAACATTACTACCAAATACTATTATACCAGATTGTGGGTCGTTTGCTTCTGTAACTGTATTTAGTAAACCATCTTCTAAAAATTTTGGATCAGCGCCAGCTGGGAATCCTTTAATTAAATATTCCTTCATTTTTTCAACAGATTTTTTACTCTTAGCCTCACAGCATGGATAAAAAATTCCGTCATCTTCTAATCCAAGTGGATCCAAAAATTGATAATTTGGGTCCGGGCATTGTCCCTTCCAAGAATAAGGAATTGGATGCATTTGTTCATAATAGCTAGTACCGTCTTTTAATTTTCTAGTTCTAATAGGTCTACAATTTGGAGGAGCATACCCAGATATTGTATTTCTTTCAGGTTTTAAATTATCCCCTGTTATAGTTTTTTTAAGAAGAAAAGTATTTTTTTCAAAAAATCTTACAAATACATCTCTTATAGGATTAAAAAAATCCGTTGAAAGCGGTGTAAAAGTATCGCCACATAAAGAATCTTTCATTAATTTTTCCCCACACCTCGACATGGTCAACATAATTACTCCGTATTTATTAATAATTCCTGTAATTTTAATACCAGGGGAAGGAATAGTTACAAATTTTATATATTCCTTTATCATTGTCTGGTTCCGTGATATTTTTCCAGATGAATATGACCACTCAATTATTTTAATGCCTTCAAACATTATAATACTGAAACCGTTCGAGTTTTTTTCAACTGTAGTGTATTCCGAATCAAGTAAATTACCATACGAATCGGTTGGAGCTATAAGTGTGTTCAAATTTTCAAAATCTATCTCCAAATCTCTAGACACGCTAAATTGAGCTGTTATAGAATGAATGTAAGATTTGTAAGGTAAATATGTAAACTGTGGCATTCCAGTAAGTTCTTCGAATTTTTCTAAATCTACTGCTCCTGATTTATTAATTTTATCTATTAACATTTTTATTAGAAAATTTAATTTTTCAGGTTCTTTTGGTACATTAATTAAATTTAATAATCCGTTTTTACTTACTCTTATCGATGTTTTATTTGTACCGTCTTTATAAAAAATTATTGCGCTATTTAAAAATTGTGTAGTTGCCGTTTTATTTGCTAATTTTTTAGGGCCTCTTTTTTTAATAACACCTGAAAATTGTATTTTAGAAAGTATCCCGGAGTATTTTTCTAAACTAAAGGTTGGATCTGATATTTTAATTTCGTCTAATATAAATAATAATTCATCGTTTAATTCATACTGAGTTATATCTCTATTTATTATTCGTTGTTTTAATCGATTGTAATCACCATCGTAAGTAGGATTTTTTACAACTAATTCATTAAAACCACCCAAAGTCAAATATAAACTCTTATCATCTGGATATGGACATTCTTCTGTATGAAACAATGGACCTTTTCTATAACAGTAGCTACAGTACATACCTTTGTTAATTGGTCCAACTGGAGGTCTATTATAATTTGAATTTATAGTACCAGCACCCATATTTTGTTTTTCGGCAAAATTTATTCTATAAAACCCACCATCTAGATCGTCTAATGGAAATTGAGTTTTAAGCAAGTTCATATTGATAATTTCTTCATAGGTTTCCAACTTATTTACAAAAAAATTTGTGCTGTTAATTTTAATATCCGAGCCCATTTTATATTATACTATTAATTAAATAAAATGATTTAAAAAAAAAATTACTAATTAATAATACAATACAATACAATACAATGAAAAGAGAAATAGAAACTTTTAATAATCTTTTCGATGAATTTTTAGAAAAAATTATTTCAAAATTCAATACTCCAAAACTAAAATCTTATAGAAGAGCCTTTTTAATGTTAAAAGAGGCGTATCCGGAAACTCCTGTAAATTTATTTATGGTTGGATGTGTTAATTATAAAAAAGAAATTCAAAATAGAAATGACTCCTTTTTTTTAAAAGATGAAAAAATTCAAGAAAATTTAAAAAATTTCGGTAATTTTACTCAGGATTGTGGGATAGATGTATACTGGAATACACTTACCCCTATTACAAAAAAGGCAATATGGGATTATATTCAATCCTTATTTGTACTTGGAGAAATAATAGTAAATGGTAATACAAGCATTTTCGATAAATATAATTCTTTGTACATGTCTGATTACAAAAAAGAGATTGAAAGTTTTCAAAATGAATTTTCAAAAAACTTTTTAAATAAATTAAATTCTTAATTATAGATTATAGTTAAATGACATCGTATTGGATAAGCGATATATGTGTACTGTTTAATTCATTTGAAATAAATCCATTCAGTGGTACGGATAGGAATTTTAAATACAATGCTCTTACTAGACTAATTATACTTACAACTATATTAGGCTGCGTTTTTTTCAAAAATGTTAACGAGATTGGAATAACAGGGGCAATTTCTTTATTAATATCGGTACTTATATATTTCGTCTCGTTTAATAGAGATATGAATTATAAAAAAATTGAACCATTGGAGTCTATTGAAAAGAATGATATCACCAATTCTTCAAATTTTGAAAAGGTTAAATTATTAGATGAGGATATTAATAAAAAAAATTTAAGCATAGTAAGATATAGACCAGGAATTAATACAGATAATATGTCTAAAGTTTTATTCGTAGACACTAAAGATAACGAAACAAATATTGAACGGGAAGACATTAATTCGGAAAAATATAACACCGCTCCTAGATCTAAAGTTGTATATGGATCTAAAGTTTATAACAATGTTACTAAAAATGATATGATGAATGAAATGAGAGTTTCAGATACAACTTTTACGATTTGATTTAATAATTTTTTTATTGTATAATATTAAATGTCATTTAATTCGTATAGATTGGATGATTATAATTCTAAATCGTATAGTAATACAGAATACATAGATTACGAGAGATACAAAAATTATAAAAAAATAAATATAGATTATACATTCGCATCAAATAACGATGTTATAACACGTGGACCTGTATTCAATTCTTCCAAAATAGTAGAAGGAAAAATAAGTACCGCTTATACAAACAGGCAAGAACCTTATACTAAAGAACCTTTTCAAAAAATTCGAGTATTAAAGGAGTATAATAGAATTAGATAATAAACTATTTAAAAAAATTTTTATATATAATAAATGGTATTTATGCGATCTAGTATAAGAAATTTGGGTTTATTTAATAACACGTTAATTGAGGTAAATTCAGATGAAATACCAGATGAATTCCGTGAAGAACGTACAAACGAAAATCAGGATGAATCACCCGAAGAACTTACGGACGAAGTTCTATATGAATTTTCGGATGAACTTCTCAATGAAATTTCTGATAATCCGGCAATATTACTTATAGTAAGCTTTAGAGGTAGAACTTTCTATTATTTTGATGAAGAAACTAGTCCAAAAAAATCGGTGATTTCAAAAAATCAGTTTGAAAGTTTTGAAAAAAACTGTAATAGCATAGCGTGTCCAATATGTATGGAAGACTCGGATGAAAATATTATTCTTCCATGTGATCATGTTTTTTGTTCTAAATGTATTGAAAAATGGTTATTAAAAAATAAAGATACGTGTCCAAATTGTAGAAAAAGTGTCGTGATCTAATTGTAATGTAATGTAAACTAAGATATTTTAATTTAATTATGCTTAAATAGTTAAATTAAAATATTTAATTATTACTAAAATACTAAATGAAAACACTAATCGTTATGTTGATATTTTGTATGGCTTTTATTGGTTTTCATATAAATGGTTACGGAATTAATTCTACAATTAATGAACCTGAAAGAAATGAACGTATAGAAAAATTTGAAAATGAAAATGAAAATGAAAATAATTTTGAAAATAATTTTGAAAATAATCTTGAAAATGGTGAACAGACATATCCTAAAATGTACAACGAAATGGGCGATCTTCTAAATCCGCGTGAAGAAATGTTTAAAAATATAAGTGTAATAGATAGTACAACTTTTAAAGGAGAAGGATTACCCTCGGCAAAACCTTTTGTTAATGCTTCTTCGAAAATAATAGATGATAATGGTCTTGGAATAGATTATGGCTCATATCAAGATAATTTTCCATACGAGTCTTCTTATCTAAAAACAATAAAATCTGAAGATAAAACAGCGGCTAGTAGAAATGTACCTATTATTAAAAATAAATATAAGTCGGGGCGTAGTAAAGTAATATTACCAGATGGAATAAAGGAGTACGTTGAAGATTTTAGTTATTTTAAAAAGGCTGTAAATATTACAAAAGACGCTATTGGCACACGAGATAAAATTCTATTAGTTCCAAATGAACGTATTATTTATCAGGCAGATAAAATTCGAAATGTTTTGCCCGATGAAATAGTTTTTAAAACCAAACCGGATACAGATGAATTTAGTAAAATTAGAAATTCTGTTTTAGTTTCTAGTGTAGATAGGGACGCTATATTTTACGAAACTGCTAAAAAAATTGATGAATCTAAAAATCTTTTTAATTTAAATTAATTTAATAATATATATTATATTATTAAATGTCCATTAATGAAATTTACAAACGTTCTGTTGAATCTAATGTCATAGATTTACAAACTAACGAAGCGAATGCTATGCAAGAACTTAAGACTAGAAATAAAGCTATAATTAGAATTGTTCCTAAAATAATAGATCCACCTCGCAAAATTAAATATTTTTATTCGGATTTAGAGTCTTATAACAGGAGACCGTCTCAAAAACCAAATTACGCATTCGAAAAAAATATGAATACAATAAAAGTAGATACTGCGCAATTACAAGACATATACATAACAAATGTACAAAAAATAGACAAAATGAGCGGTCCACGAGAATTTGAAGACGTATATGAAAAAAATATATTAAATATGCCCCCAATATTTGAAAGAGAATTTACTCCACAGATTATAAGAACATTTAACAAACTAGATAAAAATAACGAATTAAATTTTATTCAGAATAAAGTTACAAACAGGGAAATAGAACTTCCTATTACACCAGTTGCTTCTAGTAAAACTATAATTAAAAGAATGTAAATGTAAATGTAAATGTAAATGTAATAAATTTACAATAATTCTAAAATTTCCCTTTTATTCAATTTAAAAGTCTGTTCAAACACGTGTCTTAGTTTAATGAAGGATTTTTTATTGTCTATCGAGTAATTAATAGTGTCTAGAGATACCCATTTAATATCTGTCATTTCTAAAAATTTAGCGTCTGTTTTTATGTTCGATAAGAATTTTTTAGTTGTTAGAAACCTATCTCTGTAAGAAAAGCTGTATGGAATTTTTAGAAGATACATATAATAAGGATGACCACTAGGTGTTCTAGACGTTATAAACTTTATATTCCTCGATTTTAATAGTTGTTTTAAGCTTTCAAAATCGTTAACAGAACCTAAAGTTTCTTCCCATGCTTCTCGTGAAGCAGTTATTTCCGAATCAAATTTATCGTTAATTTCTCCACGGCCGCCGAAATTGGACCATTTATTTTCGTAATCCTTTCCCAATAAAAAAAAAGGGGTATTATCTAAACTCCTACTATAAAAAAGAATGCCGGACGCGTATAAAATATTATTATTAATCATTTAATATAAAAATAATAATTAGTTTTATATTACATTATTACATTATTACATTATTACATTAGTACAATACAATATTTTTATATTTATGCGTTATTAAATATAAAAATATTGTATTGTACTTATATTAAATGAGTGGTTCCGTGCCTAAAATTAAAGTAGAAACTGAACAATCTTACACACCCATTAAAGTTAAAAATTCTTTAAATGTAGAAGGTATTACACTTACCCACGACGATTCTGAAGACAGTCTAAGTACAATTGAGCAGGATGAAATTCCTGTTATTACACAGAATGAAAAATTTAACAAACCTAATAAATTTAATATATCTAACAAATCTGAAAAACAAAGCAGAACAAGCAAAACAGATAGATCTGCTAAATTCGAAGCCGAAGATTATCAGAATTTTATTAATAGCTCTAAAACACGTGGAGACAAACGTTATGAAGATGAAGACTACTCCGAAAGCGATGAAAATTCGGATACAGACGAATCGGGTAGTGATTGTTCAGACTATTCCAAAAGCGAGTCCAGTTCGACCGATAGCAAAAAACCAAATAAAAAAAATAAAATAGAAGAAAAACAGACTCTATTGCTAAAATTGTACGCATTAGAGAAAAAGGGTGTAGAATTAACTAAAAAATTTTCGATGAATTCGACTTTGTCTGAACTACGCTTTGAGTACGAACTACATAAAAATGAAATCGAAATCGAGATGAGTGTTAAATTTCAACAAAAACTTTTAGTTGCAGCTATAACTGGATTGGAATTTGTAAATAAAAAATTTGATCCCATCGGGGCAAAATTAGAAGGGTGGTCAGAATCTATAATGGATAATTTAGATGATTACGACTCTGTTTTTACTAAATTACACGAAAAATATAAACACCGCGCAGATTTACCCCCAGAGATACAATTACTAGTAACACTTGCTGGAAGTGCTTTTATGTTCCACATGACTAAAAGTTTATTCAGTTCTATGATGCCCGCAAATGAAAATCCAAAAACATCTGAAATAATTAAAAATATGGCTTATCAGAATTTAAATTCAAAGTCTGAAGATATGTCGGGTCCGTCTACTAATTATTCAAGTATTCTAAAAGATTCAGACTCGGAGTCTAGCGGATCTATAGAAACTTCTAAAGAAGTAACTATTAATCAAAAAGGAAAACGAGCAATTAATCTTTAAAAAATTTTTTTATAATAATATTATAATATTATAATATTATAATATTAAATGGTGTTATTTTATTCCGACATAAAAACTTTTTCAGATAATAATGAATCTGATGTAATCGAAAATACGAGTTTTTTACCGTCAAGTAATGTTTATGAAAGAGTTAGAAGTGAAATACCATCTAATCCTATGTACAACTATAGTAAAATTAGTAATCGTCTAGACAAATTGGAAAAATTAATGACTAAAATTTACACGTCTAATATAGATAACAAGGAATTGCGAACTTCTGCTTCGTATTTTCTTTCTGAATTTAATCTAGATGATGGTGAAAATAATTTAGAATATAATACCACAAATAAACTACTTTTTAAAATTAAAACATATCTATTTTATATTTTGATCGCCCTTGCGTTTATCTTGTATAAACTTTATAAGTTCAATTTAGTAATATAACCATTGATACAATATTACTTAATGTATAGTCTTTATTTTTATAAGAAAATTTTCTAAATTCTTCTATTGTAAGATCTCCGCCGTATTCTTTTAATTTTAAAAAGCAAGGCGCTGGAGAAAATTTAAAACTTGGACCAAAGAGTTCTCTATAAAATTTACATAATAAATAGGTTTTACTTTCTAATAATTTATCGGCAAGGCAATAAGATTTTGCGCAATTTGGTGAACAAAAATTACCAAAAAGTTTATACCTATCTAAACTCTCAGAATATTTTAATGGAATATAAAATGGTTTATTTTCAAATGAATGGTGACAGTAATAACATCTTAAATTAATGTCACGAGTTACTTCTCCTTCACCCTTATGTTTTATAGTTTTTTTAGTATCCAGTTTGTTCATAGTTTGATCTTCTTCGTCTGATATATATATATCGCAACTAGTTTTTTTTTCACTAGGTAAAAAAGAGATTGTACAATTTTGCGGTTCTTTCGCTTTTATTTTAATAGTTAAATTTCCAAAATTCAGATTGTCGAAGCCGGAAACTGTTACTGGATCCTTTTCAATATTCTCACACACACGTTTTTCTACGAAATTTAAAGGATCACATGTATTAGTAGTGTAGTTTTTAAAGTTAGTGTTGTCCCATTTTTTTTTTCTACCCCGTTTTGATTTAATTGGGATATTTTCTATTTCTTCCATTATCAAATTAATAAATTAATTTAAAGAAGCTTTATATTATTAACTAACAATGTGGCTTCTTTATTCTATTTCTGGTTTATTTGCTTCTAGTATTTTAATCGATAAGCTATATACACTGTATAATAAATTTTATCCTAGAAAATATAAAACTTTTGAAGACATTCCATCAAAAGACGATTATATTATTATATGTTATAGGATTAAACTCGAAGATAATTCTGAAATTACAAAGACGGAACTCGGTATAGAAGATATAGAGGAAATTGAAGAAAATTGTAAAATTGATTATATTATAATTGAATATATGTTTAATGGTCAGTTTATGAAATATCTTACACGCAAACAGGATATCAGGTTTCCTATTTACCCATTCAAAATTGAACCAGCGAGATTTCTCTATTATCCAGAAACGGTATTTTTGAATGATATAGATATTACAAATTATGTTACACCTTATCTAGGTCCATTGTGTAATTTCTATATAGATAGAGAGGAACCGATTGATCTGAAAGATATCCTTATTGGCCATCCAAATTTCGAAAATTTTAATTTTGATGATGGCGTTTTAATTATGATTTCAAATGATACACCACTTAACGGTAAAAAATGTATAGTTAAAAAATTGCCCACTAAGTTAATCTGGAAAAGACACGCAGCGGTCGATCCAAAAGATGATCATAAACTAAATTAAAATGTAATTAAAATCATATAAAAAAATAATCTAAATCTAAACAAATGACAGATAAATATTTGTTTAGATTTACAACCGTTCAAACAAATGCTATAAAAATCTTATTCGAAGCTCTTAAAAATATATTATGCGATGTAAATTTTACAGCTAATTCTTCTGGTATCAAATTGACAACAATAGATTCTACAAATTGTGCTATAGTAAATTTAGTTTTGTACGCAGAAAAATTTGAAGAATACATATGTGAAAACGAATTAAACATTGGACTAAATCTTGTATCTATTTTTAAGATCCTAAAAGGAAGCAAACACGCCGATACAATTTCATTTTATATAAATAAATGTGAACCTACCGTTTTAAATATTAAAACAGTGAATAGCAACAAAAAAACGAGTATTGAAAGTAAAGTAAAGATATTGGACATGGATGAAAAAATATATAGTATTCCTGATATATCGTTTAATTCTTATATCACTATGCCATCATCCGATTTTCAAAATTATGTATTAGAGTTATCTAATGTATCTGATATAATAGATTTTAAGTCTAATTCAAAAGAGCTTATACTTTCAGCAAAGGGTGATTTTGCCGAACAACAGATAAAAATTAACGAATCTAATGATTCACTTGAAGAAGGTGAAAACTACGAATGTGGAACTTTTAATGTTAAATATATTTTATTATTTTGTAAATCAACTAATTTATGTTCAACAATTGAAATATATTTAAAATCTGAATATCCTCTAACAATATTATACAATATTGCTAATTTGGGAAAAATTAAATATTGTTTAGCTCCCCGAAAAAAATAATAACGTTTAATTATTTTATAAAAAAAAATGTTTTATTATCTTAAATCATAAAATGAACAGGAATGCAATGTTGGGTCTAGCATTGGTATTATTAGTTATTGGAATACTTGTATATGTATTTGTGTTTTATGAAAAAAGAGATTACCCGAATAATACTGCAAGAGAAAATATAGATTTTGTAAGTGGTAGTTTTGATAATAACATGAGCATTACACAAAAAATTCAAGATTTTGACATTTTTAAATATAGCGGATTCGATCTTAAAAGCCCATTATCCACGTACACTAACTCTAAGTCATCCTCTAACCCATATAACAAAACAGCCGCTACAAATATAGACCCAAATTTATCTTTAAATTCTACAATTTCTCCAGGTGATTCAAATTTGTCGGACAATTTAATTTCACCAAGTGATTCAAATTTGCTAGACGATACACCAGTAGATTTTGTAGACGCTGTATTACCTATGAATAACATGGATAGTCAAGACCTAACACCTTCCTTATCCGGATTAAATGCTAATACTGAAGCAACCATAAGAGAAAGTATGGTTAAAAGTGAACTTAGAAGAATTAGAAGGTAAATATTTAATTAATCTATAATAGAATAAATATTTGTATTTGGTTGTTCATCGTTAATCGTATCGTTAACGTGTTTAATTTTAAAATTTCTAGATTTATAAAATGATTGTCTTTTTTTATTCCAGTTATTAAATATACTAATACAATCATTTAAGTCTATAACAACTGCTTCGTTTATATTTTTTTTTCTTAATATGCGTCCTATAGATTGCTCTACATTACATTTAGGTGATGCTAAAATAAGGGTATCAAGATCTGGATTGTCGTAACCCTCTGAAGCCATTTGATATGTCGCGACTATTATTCTACATTCGTTAGATTTTTTAAGTTCTTCCATTTTCATACCTCCATAATAAATACCAACTGAAAAATTAGTTAACGCGGCTTTTATATTGTCACAGTGGGCCTTCCTGTCAGTGAGAACAAGAATTTTACGATCGCATTTGTACATATCCTTTATTATTTTAATTATAATATCGGTTCGTTTTTTATTTTCCGTTATAGTGGTTAAACTTGCTGGAGAATTTATTTTTCCATTTACATTAAATTTTATAGTATTTTCTTCGTAGTCACAAAAATTATAAATGTGTATTTCAGGTTCTATTATTAACAGTTTAATATCAACCGCTATTCTTCCAAGAAACCACTCTAAAACATACTCTAATTTATCCGCGCGTTTAATAGTTGCCGTCAGGCCTAAATTATACTTGGTTCTTATTTTGAAAAATACATTTGAAAATACCTTTGAACAGTAATGATGAGTTTCGTCGTATATCGTAAATCCAAAATCTTTGAATACATCGGTGTAATCTTTCATCGATATACTTTGGATCATTCCTATACAAATATTTGGTTCTGTATTTATTTTAGTACCTTGAATTATTCCTGGTACTATGCCTGTAAATTTTATTATCTGTTCCCGCCATTGTTCTAAGAGAGATTCTTTATTTACTATAATTAAAGTTTTGACACCGAGTAAATGTGATATGTATAAACTCGCAAACGTTTTCCCCCATCCTGTATACAAACAGGCCATACACGAATCGTTTTTAAGAAGTTCTTTATGTATATCGTTTATAGCGGTTCCCTGATATTCTCTTGGATTAGCATTGATATCTATTTTAGCTAAGTTATGATTATTTTCCGATCCATTGTTATTTTCCGATTCATTATTATTTTGGTGTTTAAAATTAAAATATTTTGGAATATAAATATAATTTTCACAAATTTTATACATACAGTAATTAATAACAGTTGGTGATCCTGGTAGATAAGGTTGAACAGTTAACTTTTTTTTAAGTTCGGGTGTGGTATTATCTATAAGAACGCGTTTCATTATAATGTATAATGTATAATGAAATGTATTTTTATATTATTTGCGTTCTATTATTTTGCGATTAATTTTCAAAATAATATAGTTATTTAATAATAGATTATAATGGCGCCAGATCCCGATTTAACTAGAAAAGTTTTTAATCTTATGCATAAAAAAGGTATTACACTAAAACAAGCTTGGGCAAAAGTTAAAAGACCGAAGAAAAAAAAGGATGTGAAAGATAAAAAACCCAAAAAGGCAAAACCTAAAAAAACGAAGCCAAAAAAGAAATGTTAAAATTTAGAAATTGTGTAAAAATTAAAAAAGTGTAAAAATTAAAAAAGTGTAAAAATTAAAAAAGTGTAAATGTAAAATTACTTAAAGAAAAAATGTATATTTAATCAGGGTATTTAAATACTTATATGGAGGCGTAGCTCAGTTGGTTAGAGCGTAGGTCTTATGAGCCTATGGTCGTCGGTTCGAGTCCGACCGTCTCCATATAATTATTACTCATTACAATTACATTACAAACTTATTATTTATTACAAATTTATTGCTAAAAAATAATTTACTTAAAAAATAAATTTAATAATATATCGAAGACGATGGAGTGCGATATATGCTGCGAAACTTTCAACAATTCAACTTTTCTTAAAGTACCCTGCAAAGGTTGTACTGGCGACAGGTTTGCTTGTAGAACGTGTTGTAAAACTTACATTCTTAACTCTTTCGACGACCCACAATGCATTTTCTGTAAAACTACTTGGGATAGGGAATTTATGAATACAAATTTAACTAAAAAATTCGTTCAAAATGAGCTCAAAATACATACTGAAAATATTTTCTTGGAAAGACAGATGTCGCTGCTTCCCGCTACGCAAAAAAGAGCTTCTCAAATTAAAAAAGGCAGGGATTTAAACGATAAGCGTAACGAAATTTTTGATGAAATTAAAAAATTAAAAGAACAGGTTAGGTCCCTGACTGATATAGCAAATTCATATACATTAGAAATTGAAAGACTTTACAACGGTACTTCTACATCTGATACATCCACCAAAGAAAACTTTACATTTAAATGCCCAGGAGATTCCTGTAAAGGATTTTTGAATTCAAAATATTTTTGCGATTTATGCGATGTTCAGTATTGTAAAAGTTGTATGTGTGTAAAAAATGAAGACCACGAATGTGATGAAAGTACTAAAGAAACTGTTAGCATTATTAAAAAATCTTCGAAACCATGTCCCGGATGTGGAGAAATGATTTCAAAAATCGACGGATGCGATCAAATGTGGTGTATCAAATGCCACGTCCAATTTTCATGGAAAACTGGCTTTCAAATTACAGGATATAATCACAACCCCGAGTACTTTAGGTGGTTAAGAGAGACGCAGCAAGAGATACTTCCAAACCCGAATGCAATTGTGCAACGGGATTGCGGTGTTCATAACTTAAACGAGGTTGAACTTCTGAATTCTCTGAGAAGAATTTTTTTCAATAAAGACCGGATAGTAGATTATTTTATGTGTGTATACCGATTTTATCGCCACACTCAACTTGTTCGTGGCCCTTTTGAGAATGACGAAGAAATAGCTGAGCGCGAACTATTAGGAAATCGAGTAGGATATCTACTTGGAGATATATCTAAAGAAAGATGGAAGATTCTGACTCAACGCTTAGATAAGAAGAACAAGCTTAGAAAGAACAATAATAACATTTGGAATTTAATTGAAACCGTATTACTTAGCTTTTTGGAAAAACTCAAAATTTTACTAGAAACTTCAAATAATTTAACTGATTATAAAAATCTAACCATTGATATAAATAATTTTAGAGAATACGCAAACGAAAGTTTTATAAAGGTGTCAAACATTTTTAATTCCACTACATGTCCCGGAATAGACAAGGACTGGTATCAGATTTCAAATTATAAAGAATATCTCAAAAAAAAAGTAAATGTAAATGTAGAGGTAGAGCTATAATAAATTGGGTAACATTATCTATTCACACATTCATACACATAATAGCCATAGCAGAATAATTATGAAGATCCATGAGCGTATCTTTCAATGTTTCATCCGTGACATTAATTTCAATACCTTTCGTGGTAATATTAGTAAATCTAGAAAGTTTATCATTTATTCTAACTAAAACGCCTACTACACCATGTGTAGCAAAAGCATCTCCATAATCGGCATTCTTTTTCTCAAAAATTTTTAGACATTCTTCTTGTATACATTTCAATTGATCAACTCGGTTCATAATACTAAATTTAGTATAATTAGCTTTATAACAATTTATAAATGTAATTGTAAATGTAATTGTAAATGTAATTATTGTTAAAAAATTTAAAGATTAAGACACCAATTATAATATACCAGTGTAAATAACGATGAATTGTACGTGCGGTATTCCAGCTTTTTATTACGAAACTATCAAATCAGATAACTTAAAATATTCTGTATATAAATGTGGAACTTTGTCTTCAGAATCAAAAAGGGGTAAATGTGTTTTAAATGTAGAAACGTTAATAAGTGAAATTAAAATTCCATATCGTGAATTAATTTGTCAGGGAATCGAAATAGGTAAAATCGTTGACACAAAAAAAGAAGTTTACAAAAACTTAGAAAATTATATATATTTATTAGAAATATCTAAAAATAATTATGGAATGAGTAAAGACAATTACATTTCTAATATTAATTTTATTCTTAAAAAATTAAATCTTCCACTTTTTTTTGAAAAAAATGAAAAACTGATGTCTCTTAAATTTAGAATATACGATATTCCTGCTATAAAAATTCCTAAAAAAACGATATACCCGATTTCTATAATAGAAATTCCTGAAAATTTGAAAATAAAAAATAAAAAACTGATTCGTAAAACTAAAATAATAACTAATAAAAATTCCAATAAAATTATCGTTTCAAGATTAGTTCTAGAATCTAAAGATATTATAGATAGTATTAAAAAATTAGAAATCAGGTCGGACGCAGATTCTGGATCTGATTCCGGAAATGAAGACGATAATTCCTTTGATATCGACGTTTCGGATTCAGAAATTGAGGACAATTTTTGCGAAGATGGCGGTGAAATGAGTGATTAAATATCTTTTATAATTTTTAATAATGATTGAATCCTTTTTAAACGACGAAAATAAAAATAAAATTAGAAACGTTGTTAACGACTTTATTTGGCCGATTAAAGTATATTCTATTATTATTGTATTTATTCTTATGTTGAATACATTTTATATTTATAAAGTATACTGTTCTAATATTTATTTAAAAACGATTTAAAAAAATAATGTAATTTAATTTAAAGTTAATAAAATGTTGAATGTTAGTGATAACGAAATTCTTCTTTTTAAACACGAGGTAGAAGAATTTAATAAAATAGAGACAGAAATTAAAAATTTGAAATTAAAAATTAAACCTCTTCAAGATAAAATTAAAGAATTAATGAACATTAAAAAAGAAAAACAAAGTGACGTTTTGGCTTTTATGGAAAAGAATGAATTAGATATATGTAACACGAATACAGGTACTATAGAACTAAAACAAGGAACTACTGTAAAAGCCATTAAAAAGGCTGACGTTTACGATAGGATTCTCAAATTTTTTTCCTATGATTTTTCTAAAACTGATGGTATGAACAATGAAGAAAAGGCAAAATTTCTACATAATTACATATATGTAGAAGACCGAGAAAAAACGGAATCTAAGTCTTTGAAGTGTAAGTAAATGAAAATTGTAAATGTATTGTAATTAATACTCAAATGGTTCTTTAGTTAAGATTTTACCGTATATACTAAGATCTACATCTGAATCTAAATCCGAGTCGGATTGTGAATTTTTATTATTTTTTTGAGTTTCTTGTAGCTTCCTCGTCAATTTTTTAAAATATTCGTCGATAGATAAATTTTTAATTATATTATCACCCCCGATTTTAATTAATGCTATGTCTCCATTAAATCTATCCTCCGTAAAATAAAAAATAGTCCTATTTAGTTCCTTATTTAAATCGCTATCATGTAAAATAATATAGTTTTCGTATTTTACATAATTGCTAAATTTTAATTCAGGATCCAAATTAAATTCATTATAATCTGTAAAATTTTTACACTTCGTAGATTTTTTTTCAATTTCTCCATTAATTTTAAATAAAAGAAAATTTTTCATTTACCTGTACGGTATACTATAATATAGTAATATTTATAATATTAATTTTTAACGAGTTAAAAATTTTAAATTTATATAAAAGCAGTAGTTATATATAAGTATAAGCGATATGGCAGATCAGGGCGATAACCGCCAATGGTCTAATAAAATCAAAGAAAAGGTTAAAAATGCCGATTTAAATGAAATTATGTCATTTTACGAAGATTTAATTATCAAATGGACAATAGATCCAAAAGATATTGTAAGCGGAGCCTGTAAAAATTTTAACATCACAGATATAAATGCAATTGATACAAGTATACTACGCGATGAATTAGATCACGCAATGCTTGAAACTACTATTATTTATGGAAAATTTAAAAGCACAGTCCCTGAGTATGAAAAATACATGTCTAACTGGGACAAAATTTATGAAGTAATTTCTTATAGTGAAAAACTTATAAGGGTTATTTATCTTCTATCTAAAACAAATACAGAATCACACAATTCTCTTTCAAATGAAGATCCAGACATGCTGTCTAAATTTAGTAGATTTACAGATGAATCTAAAAAAACTCCGTATCAGATGTTTCTTTTATATTTTTTCGAAAAAATTCAAGAAGAAGGTTTTACTAGATATGGATCTAATCTTTATAAACCTATTATCAAAAACGGAAATAATACACACGCTTGGAAAAAACACTGTTCTATAAAAGAATATATTTATAAACAGAGTGATCATAAGGTAAATTTTAATCAATGGAAAAATGCTACGGCTAATGGAATTAGTAATATAAACAACGCGGAGAGATACTTTATGGAATATGTAGGACCTGAATTACCTGAACTTTTCAAAGATAGACATCTTTTTGCATTCAAAAATGGAAATTATATTACTAAATGCAATATTTCACCTCCGGGAGAAATTCCTGTGTACAAAGATATTTTTGTACCATACGGAGTGCCACATCCATATATTACAAGCTATGTAGTAGCTTGTAAGTATCACGATTCTGTATTCAATAATTTCGATGAATATGAAGATGATTGGTTTAAAATTATAGATAGCTGTCCAACTTTTAAAGAAGTATTGAATTATCAGGAATTTCCCGTAGAAATACAAAAATGGTTGTGTATTTTTATGGGAAGAATGTGTTTTGATATTGGCGAATTAGATAATTGGCAGGTACTATTATATCTACTCGGTCAGGCAGGGGCCGGTAAAAGCACGATCTTAATGAAAATTTTACAAAAGTTTTACGAAGAGGAAGATGTTGGTATCATTTCAAACAATATTGACGCTAAATATGGAATTAAACCTCATGTTAATAAATTCATGGTTATAGCGCCAGAAATTGCTGAAAATTTCAAGATGGAGCAGACAGATTGGCAATTGCTAGTTGAAGGTGGTAGAAATACGTATTCTGAGAAATATAAAAACGATGAAACTATAGATTGGAAAGTTCCGATGACTATGGGTGGAAACAAGATCATGCGTTATAAAAATAACTCAGAGAGTGTGTCGCGAAGAACTGCTGTAATTAGTTTTTGGAAAAAGGTTAAAAATACAGACACTGAAATTGAAAAAAAACTAACAAGAGAAATTCCTTTTATTTTAAAATTGTGTATCAGAGGATATTACGACGCATTATCGACTTATGGTAAAAAAGGAATTTGGAATATTTTACCAGCATATTTTCATGAAAATAAAGAAGATATGGAACAAACTACAAATTCTCTGCAACATTTCTTAAAATCTGGAAATGTTGTTTTTGATAAAAATTTATATATTCCAATGAAAGTATTTTCTCAGGCATTTAATGAACATTGCCGAGAAAATAATTTGCCGAGAGAACAATTCACAAAAGATTATTATATGTCTACATTTACTAATAACGACATAAAAGTCGTTTCACAGGGTACTAGAGAATACCCACAAAAATCTGGTACAATTCTCAAGAGAACCACTTTTATAGTCGGTATCGATATATCTAGCGACGAAAATTTATTAGATGATCCAGAATAATATTCGTTTTAAATACACGTTTTTAAATGTTTTAAATAATTAAAATGGATTTTGAATTAGGTAATCAGTATTTAATATATATTGCGATTTTGCTCTGTTTAAATATTATTTTATTTTACCTATTTTATAAACTATATTCAAAAACTAATGATAATTCGGATAAATTAGAAAAATTAGATAAACTTTTAGCCGAAATCTTTATAAATAAAGAGAAGCAATCCACAAAGACTAAGCGGGCAAAAATCGCAGCTGAAGAAAAAAAAGAAGTACCTGATACAGTTACTGAAAATGATATCGATATAGTAAATGATAATGTAAATGAAAATGTTGATGATTAAGATATTAAAAATGAATCGTTATCATTTATAATTTTTAAAAAATTCTTGTATATATTACAATATTCGAGAATATCATTTCCCCCTGTAATCATTACGCTTCCAGATCTGAATATTAAACAGGTGGTAGCCCCAATTCCGTTCGAATTATAAATCTTTAAATTTATAGCAGGGTATTTATTTGGATTAAAAGAATATCTCTTTATATAAGATAAACTCTTTTCATCAAAAAATTTACACAAACTCGACTGTTTTATATTTTTATCTATTCTAAAATCGGAATTAATCATACATATTTTAACGTTAGAAATATATGCTTCGCCTTCAAATGCTTGTAGGGTGGATAACCGTTTATATATTTTTCTAAAGCCATAAGCCATCGAACATACGTTTAAAACACCTGCCATCTGCATTTTACCATTTGCGAATATTTTTACAGATATTTTGGTCTTACTCTGATATTTCACACCTACATAACAATGTATACAGTTGTAAAATTTTTTTTTAGTTAAATTACAACCGTAAAAATCTGTATATTTTTTAACGTCTATTCTACTGTTGAAATTACATACAGCTGTAATTGTAGATATCGACCAAGGTTTTACTAATGAGAATTTCGGAGATTCAGAGGTTTCCGCGAAACTACGACACGTTTTATCGAATATTGAGAAACTTTCGTTACAAATACATTCTGTAAATTTACATTTAGGATCACAAATTTTACAATTTGCCATTATTCACACTCTTTATATCCCGGTGTCCTTTATATTGAAATTTTTAGCAATAATTTTTTTCTACAAAATTTATATATTCTAATAATGTATTGTTTTTAATAGATTCTTTACACGAGTTTAAAACTATTATAAATTCTTCTTTAGGATATCTTTTAATAAGATAATTTATATAATATATAAATCTTGGTAATACATTTTCATAAATTAAACTCAAACTTGAAGTATCTATATATTCGAGCTCTTTAATTATATCATAAAGACAGTACGCTATGATATTAAATTCAGCATTTTTAATCATACCTCTGGATATAAGGGTTTTATTTGTACATTTTCCATAGTAATAATTGATCAATGAATTTATTTCAACTATTTTTTTATCTGATATTACTTTTCTAGTACACGGATCTCTGAAATCCCCTGTCTTTTCAAAATATGAAACTATAGTTTTAAAATCGTAGTAAAAAAAATTATTATTAATTTTAAATGAAACGAATGGGTATATTAAAATTTCGCTACATATAGGACATTCTAAATTCAAAATAAGTTTATTTCTAAATTTTCTTTGTATTATTTTAATCGCGTTATAATTGTTTAACAAACTCAATAAATTTTTTTTATTGATTGTTGATATATATCTAATATTATATATTTTAGCTATTCTACGAAGTATTTTTAAAGTGAATATTTTAGAAAATTTTATTAGAAACATATAACTTTAATTTTATATAAATCAAAGTTATTAATTACTAAAATTAAACCGTTTAAAAAAAAAATATATTAATAAATTATTGAAATAAATGACATCGTTCAAAATTTCAAAAAAACCGATTCATACCGATTCTAGAACTTCTATTTTAGAAAAGCATGAAAAAAAAATAGTTGAAATTGAATCTAAAAAGGAAAAAATAAAAACCTACAAAGAAGAAATTGATGCCCTAAAACTATGTGTTACACCTTTAAATTTAGAAAAAATAAAACTTTTGGATGAAAAGATTAAAAAAATAGAGTCAAACGACGAACTAGCTGAATATTTATTTAAAGCACTAGATTTTATTAAAGATTTAGATAGTTCTGAACAGCAATTAACAGAAAATGAATGTTCAGGAGATATTTCTAAATATATACAATTAAACTCTAAAAACAATAAAGAATTATTATACAAAAATTATATACTCAAGTGTTTTCCAGAAGAAAGTTCTGGATATGTTAATGGGACGTATTATAATTATAGATGTATAGAATGCGGAGATAAATTAATAAATGATCAATCTGTCGGGGTAAATGTTTGTTATACATGTGGGTCTATAGAGAATTTTAACATATCGGATAGTCGAGAATGGAATCATTCTGAAACACATGAGTATAATAAACCGTATTGTTACAAACGAACTAATCATTTTAAAGAATGGATATCTCAAACTCAAGGACGCGAAGGTGTAAGTATTCCAGAAGAAATAATAAATAGTGTTATTTTAGAAATTAAAAAAGAAAGAATTACAGACAAAAATAAAATAACATACGATAAAGTCAAGGAATTTTTAAAAAAACTAAAGTTCAATAAATATTACGAACATATTCCAAATATAATTACACGAATAACTGGAGAAAAAAGAATTATTATAAATCAAGACTTAGAAACTAAACTTTTGAAAATGTTTAACGAAATTCAAGACCCGTTTAAGAAGCACTGCCCAGCGACTAGAAAAAATTTTTTGAGTTATTCGTATACACTTTATAAATTTTTTCAACTTTTAGAAAAGAACGAATATCTCAAATATTTTCCTCTTTTGAAGAGTCGCGACAAGATGTACGACCAAGATGAAATATGGAAAAATATATGTAAAGAATTAAATTGGAAATTTATTAGTTCTATATAATTAAATAAGTCATTTGTGATACAAAAATTACAAAAAATATAAAACCAGATACAGACAAAATTGATAAAAGGAGATAATATAAATATTTAGTAATTTCAGATATCATTTGAGATAACTAAATATTTATTTTACACATTTATTTACATTTACATTTACACATTTATTTACATTTACATTTACACATTTATTTACATTTACACATTTATTTACATTTACACATTTATTTACATTTACACATTTATTTACATTTACATTTATTTAATACATGGCTAATGTAGCAGCGCCGCCTTTATAAAGAACCGTAGTTTCACCTACACAAGTTACGGTAATACCAAAAGTAGTAAGCGATTGGGTTCTCCCAGTTGGCAATGTAGGCCTTGCACTAAATTTAAGTATTAATCTAATGCTATCAAATCTATTTAATGGTACAGAAGAACCAGAGAATGCAGTAGAGGCTAACGGAAAAACCAAGGGAGCTCTTTCGAAACGGCCCAAATTTTCCATGTATTTACCTCTCTGAACATGAGGATTTACTAGAGTTCTTCCCGAATAAAGATGTAGACTTTCTGCCATATCATTCCTTAGCAAAAGCGCAGGAATACTTCCGGAAAACGACGAAGAATTTAATTTAAGTTCTGCTGAGATAATATTCGCACCTACAAAATCTCCGCTAATTATTAGATGCGATGCATATAGTGAAAACGAGTCTAGGTCTATAGTTTTTTCATCACTTGTCGGTAATTCTGCCTTTATAGACTGGCTCATTTTAATTCTATATGGTAGACCATTAGGTACGGATCTAATTTGGTCTCTTTCTTCTTTACATAGCATAATCTGCTTTCCAAATAATCTTGCGCGTCCAATCGTTAATGCCGCTACATGTACTAGCGCAGCGACGGTGGCCTCTGCCGCATCGTTTTGGTGTCCTATAACTAGGCGTTTAAATGGGTAATAGTCGTAGGCATCGGCGTCTGCGGCAACGTTGACATCCGTAGGTATAGGCAAATCGAAAATGACACCACTAGCGTCTAGTACAGCAGTTGAAAGGGTAGTAGTATTAGTAGTGGGTATTGGATATATGTCTTTATTCTGCGCCGCTGTCACCGCCGTAACTTTGAATTTTCCAGTAGCCGAACCCGATGTAAACGTTACCTTGATTTTAACAGACTGTTGCGGAGCAGCGGCCATCATGTAGCCATTTTCAGTAATATTGTAAAATTTTCTAAGTGGAGCAGATAAATCAGCTGACATCGCAGGTAGCCACAATACACATTTTACTTCCTCGGCTGGAGAAGTACCTGTGCTGCCAGTTTTTTTGGTTTGTGTGAGTGAACTAGCATCCGCGGGGAAGACCTTGTTATCTTGGTCTCCTACAATCCATCTTTCACATGCAATTTGTTTACTTAATATGTCCGAACAACTTTCGGCTTTGGTTGTTTGAGTTATAACTTTAATATCATTCCCGGTTAGTGTGTGCCAAATTTGAGTACCTATCATAAATTCAACGCGATCAATTAATTTGTATTGAAAATTATGATCTAATTCAAAATCCATAAGGACTCGTTGTTCTGCTGATGCGGTACCAGAAGTTAAAGTAACGTTAAGAGTCAAATCTAAGAATAAATCTCCTAATACGTCTACGTCGTTATTAACTGTATAAATTCTAGAAGAACCGAACGCATTGCTCGTTCCAGAAGAACCTGAACTTACAATTTCTGTAATGCTGGATCCATGTAAAAGCTGTCTTGTAGTATCGTGCTTTGTCCAAAAAACAGACATAATATCTCCTGTATCGTTGATCTTATTAGTTACAGCAAGGCCCTGAGTTCCGGCACCGTTATAAGCAGCGTGGGCAGCGACGGCACCAGACATATTATATTATTTAATAATATAAAAGAAAATAATTTTAAATTAAATACGTATTAATTAATTTAAAATTATTTATTAATTTATTAATTTATTTATTACAATTAATTTATTTATTACAATTAATACATAGAAATAGATGCTGCACCATTTGCGTATAATGCGGTTGTACACCCAACCGCCGTAACGCTAGTTTTTCTAGTTACACCGGGTACATTGCCATTGACTTTTATGATTAATCTTATATTATCAAATCGGTTTAATGGTACCGATGAACCACTGTATGCAGTAGATGCTAGTGGAAAAATAAAATAGTTCTTAGCATCGCTTCCGATGCTGTTTTCTGAATAATTCGAAAAAAGTCCCATAGAAGGGCCTGTAACTCTCAATAATGAAAACGGAATTTCTCCAGAGTATGAAGACGAGTTTAATAGTAATTCAACCGTATCTAATCTATAAAAAGGGTGTTCAGTTACTATTACTAAATGGGAGGCATATATAGAAAAATGATCTAATGTAATAGTTATAGTTCTATCTGTAGCTAACGATTCGATAACAGCATTTTGAGTTACTTTAATTCTTTTAGCAATACGTGTAGATGATAATTGTTGACGTTCTGATTCACACATTACTATATTTTTAGAAAAAAGCCTAACCTTAAACGAATTACAGCTAGCATCTACATCAGTTGACGCATTTGTTGAAACGTTAATTCTTACCTGTTGGTTGGGTGCAGCTGCCATCAAGTATCCATCTTCCGTCTGTTCGGAAAAAAGTTCAAGATCAGACGCAATAGTTTTTGTGAGCATTTTAAGTGGAATATTTGCTACATAAGTTTCCGCCTCATCCTTAACTGCGTCTACCTCTGGAGTAAAACGTGCATTATCTGAGTCAGCGCCAGAATAATGTCCTCTAAGTTGAAAATGTACATTAGAATAATTACCTTCTGGCACCTCAGAATGGTATAAAGCCAAAATATCATCATTTTCCAAAGTCTGCCAAATTTGGGTACCCACAATAAATTCTATTCTAGAAATACCATTTAATAAATCATTACCACCAGCTTTGAAAGGCTGAGTATCGGCAGTGAGGGTGGTTGTCCTAGTTATAACAGCTGATACTTCTAGAATTAAGTCCCCTATACAATCTACGTCGTTATTAATATCGAAACTAATTATATTTCTAGACCCACCTCCGGATGTTCCCTGAGAAGGTACTTCCACAAAATTAGAGCCGTGAAGAAGCTGTCTTGTTGTATCATTTTTATTCCAAAAAACAGACATTACGTCTCCGGTGTCGTTAATTTTATTAGTTACAGCAAGACCCTGAGTTCCGGTACCGTTATAAGCAGCGTGGGCAGCGACGGCACCAGACATATTATATTATTTAATAATATAAAAGAAAATAATTTTAAATTAAATACGTATTAATTAATTTAAAATTATTTATTAATTTATTAATTTATTTATTTATTACATTTAATACATAGAAATAGATGCCGCCCCTTGTTTGTAAAGCGCGGTAGTTTCCCCGACACATGTAGCAGAGACTTTTCTAATGATTGCTTTGGTACCCGCAACTGTTTCTGGTGTATGTAATTTTAGAGATAATCTTATATTATCAAACCTATTGAGAGGAACTCCAGAACCCGAATAAGCTTTATTTGCTAATGGAAATACATAAACTATAGTTCTAGTATGTGGATCAGTTCTAGAAAAGAAGTTATTAACGTAAAGACCCATAGATTCTGGTAGAGGACCGGCCATCATACCACCTGTTAAAGTTCCGCAAAATGATGTAGAATTTAATTTTAAATCTGCGCTAAGCAATGATGTACATTCATCGTGTAAGGTCGCATCCATTTTGTAAGAATCATTTTTTTTATACTCGGTATTATCGAAAATCTGAATTATTAGATGAGAAGCGTATAGGGAAAAGTGATCACAATCCAATTCTATACTTGTTACCGACGTACCCGAGGCGGCTGGTAGGATTGAATCTCGATATTGTGTAAGTTTCAATCTTTTTGCAATCCCCCCCGGTATACTTCTTATTTTTTCACGTTCTTCGTTACACATAATCATATGTTTCCCGAACAAACGCACCTCCATTCTGTCGTCAGCATCGCTTGCGCTAATCATTTTGTTAGTGACCATAACGGAAGTTTTATTTGTATAAATTTTAATTTTAACGGTCTGGTTTGGAGCCGCAGCTGTTAAAAACCCTGATTCAGAAATATTTGAATAATTGTTTAACATCGGTCCCAAATTTCTAGTTAACAAAGGAAGTCTAAAAGAAAAATTACGCACTTCGTCAGCTGCTGTTTCAAAATCGGTGTCTGTTGGGCCACCGATGTTGGCGGTGGCAGCCGCAACTCCACCGTTTGCGTCGAAAAAGCCGCCAGCTGATAATATAAATTTTTCATAACCACCCTCTGATAGCTCTGTAGTATTCAATCCTAATATATCGGCAAATTCAAGTGTCTGCCAAATTTGCGTACCACATTGAAATTCGATACGTTCAAATAAATTTAAAAGTCCATATTCTTTTGATATTTCAGTTACGGCACCAAATGTAAGTTTAACATGAACATACAAATCTCCTATTACATCCATATCACTATTCATTGTAAATGTCATAGAACTACCAGGTTGGTCAGTGTTTCCGCCGGATGATGGAATTTCTATAAGCGCACAACCGTGTAATAACTGCTTAGTGGTTTTATCTTTAGTCCAAAAAACGGACATAATATCTCCTGTATCGTTGATCTTATTAGTTACAGCAAGACCCTGTGTACCCGATCCATTATATGAAGCGTGGGCAGCAGTTGCTCCAGACATATTATATTATTTAATAATATAAAAGAAAATAATTTTAAATTAAATACGTATTTAATTTAAAATTATTTAAAATTTATAAAAATATTACACATTTACATTTACATTTACATTTACACAATTACTTAAATATAGGAAAATGAAATTGTATTATTGTTAATAATCTGCAGTGTTGTACCGCACGCACACACGCTAATTGTAGCATCTCTCATCGACCTTTCGTCGTATATGCCGATAGTAGTTACGGCTGTTGCAGTATTATCGCTGCCAGATGTAAGAGCTGTAAAGGCTGTACGATTAAAAAACTTATTTCTTACATTCAATATTAATTTTTTATTTTTAATTCTAGAAAATGGTATTCCAGAACCACTAAAAGCTTTGTCTGCTAATTTTATTATATAAAAATGTTGTTCAGTATTTTGTAAATTAAATTCTACTTGATTCGAAGATAAAGCCGAACATGGAATTGCTCCAGTTGTTTCATTACCTAAAACAAGTTCAGCAGAACTCAACCATTTATCGAACACTCCTAAAACATCTGGATTAAATATAGTAGAACTGCTTATGTTTGAGTCGATACTCGCTTTACCCCACGTACTACTTAATTTATTATCGCCCGATACATATTTAGATGCTGCTTTTAAAGTAACTGGAGTTATAGCAACACTAGCGGCACCGTCAGCTGTTGAATTTAAAAATTGAGACGGCTTTACTAACGCAGTATTTGTTGTAGAATCTGACTGGTTAAATATATTAACATTTAAACAGAACATTATATGAGTTACATTTAAATCTATATTATCTAAATCTACATTTATAGCAGTTATACCGTCGTCCTGTTTTATATATTTATTTGTAATTTGAGTTATTCGAATCCCGGTAGAGGTGTTTATTACTCTATTGATTATATTTTGTTTAATAAAATTTTTTTCGGTATCGGTTATAATATGAGTTAATATACATAATTTGGTCGATAAATTCGTATTTGCACCCGCTCGCAGATTGACGAGCGTGGCGCCCGTCCCCGAGGTGTTCGTGATGGCGCCTTTTGTTTGTAAAAGAGGAATAATATCTGTACCGGGTCCAGTAACTACACTCTCGCTGCCGAATATATTATAATTTACCGTAACTGTTAAATTTTTTGTAAAAGATCCAGTTTGAAGAAAACTTCTATCCTTGTCTAAACTTTTACCTATAAAAGGTATAGAGAGTGAAAAACTTATAGTCTCAGCGGCAGTTGTACTGTGACCTATTATACTTCCGGTGTCTACATACGAAGCGTCTATTATTTTTTTAAATGAGTTTTCTTGAGAAATTAAATTTCCAGTTTCAGAATAATTTCTCATATATATATCACCTGGATATATAGTCTGAATTACAAGACCGCCTAGTTTAATTTCTACAGTATCGATAATATCTAAAAGAAAAGTTTTGGAATAATATATTCCACTACAATCATAACCGACGGTAGTGCTAGGTGTAACATCTATATTCATATTTAGAACCATTTCACTTATTGCATCAATATTATTTGGTATTGAAAAAGTTTCAGAAGGTTTTGTACCGGTAGGTACTTTAGTTAAAGTTCCATTAACTACAGAAATTCCAGAGCCGTTAATATATTTTACTGGCGGTCTAGATATAAAATCAGACGATATCTGTTTAGAGCTATCAGCTTTATTCGCTCTAGAAACTGATTGGGAACCCGAAGAACTAAACGTTTGAACCGCCAGATTATTGATACCCATGTTTAATATTATATTAATAAAACAAATTAATTTTAAAAAATAATTTAATAAGTCGTTTAAATAAAAAGTATTTAAATATGATTGTATAATAATTATAAATGTCGGGTTTTGAATGTAAAATTAGCGAATTAAATGGAACTGATAACATTTCAAGTTTTGAAACAAATACAACTACAGGTACAAATACAAATACAAAAACAAATACAAAAACAAATCAGGATGTAAATCAAGCTAAAACTACAAATACATCTACATCTACATCGAAATTATCTGGTTTTTCCAAAATTTTAAATGAAAAAAATATAAAAACAATATTAGTAATTACGGTTATTTACTTTTTTTTACAATCGGAACAGGTTTTAGAATTTGTAAATGCTAAAATTCCATCTTTAACTTCTAATTTACTACTAAATGCAGTAGGTAAAATAATTTTTGGTTTATTAATCGGGGTTTCATTTATTGTATATTCTTTCTTTTTCCAGGACCCCTGAAAGCATCCTTAGCAACTATTCTATTTTCAAGTTTTTCTAAAAGATTATTCAAGCTGAACGATTCTTGAAATGATACTTCTTTTGATTTCGGTTTTTTCCATTTTAAAGCACTAATAATACCTATGCTCAGGGGTACATAAGAGCTTTGATAATCTCTACAACATCCGTGAATTCCAGTATTTTGAGATAAACATTTTTGACAAAGTCCAGATGGTGTAAGTTTAAAATAGATGTGATTGTTTTTATGAAAATCTTGTTTGTTTTGACAATACTTAGATTTAGTATAAATTAAGTACATATCCTTACCACGAACCTTAGATATATTACCAAGATCTTCTACGTTATATCCTGTAGCGTGATTTTTGAAAAATTTTTCAATTTCAGAATATTCTAAGCTTTTTTTAGAAATAGACATTAGTTCTGAATTAGAAACCTGTCTTTCTTCCTCTTCGTATTCGTTTAAATTGATGTATTTTGTTATTTCAGATTTATCGCTTCTTACACTTGTATCTTTAACTAAGGCGAGCGTGTTATTTGTATAATAATCTATCAATTCTTTATTTGAATTTTTATCGATATATACATTTTTAAGAATATAAACACGATCTTCGTAAACTCGTGTATTGTCTGCTATTATACATTTGTCAGATCCTATTAATCTAAGTCCATTTTTTTTGTACACACACTTATCAATAATTTTTTCCCAGTCATTTTCAAAATGTTCTACTTTACCAAATATCATTTTAATGCTTACTAATATATTACTGCGTATTTTTATAGCAGTCTCTACATCAACGATTAAATCGGGCCAGTGGAAATGAAACCCCTGTTTTATGAAAGTTTTGTTTTCTTTTAAATTTTCAATATTAATATTTTTATCAGGTACAGTAGAAATACATTTAAGATCTTTTATATTATAAATGTTATATATAACGTCTTGAATACATTTCAAATAAGGTTCTTCGTCTACTATAATTTCCGAAAGTACATCGAAGTCAATAAAAAATCTAAAAAAATCAGTTTTTTTCTCTACTAAGCAATTTTTAGATTTTATATTTTTTGCGTAAAGTTCTTGGAACGTGTCGTAGTCTTCCGATAAATTAAGTTTAAATCCTTCCATAGAATAATGAGTAGCTATAGATGTATCATTTACGATTTTTCCAGTTGAATAAAACCAAATTTTTAGTGGATTATCCATTATTATTAATTATATATATCTTATGTCTATATATAATTTTAAATAATTACGTAATTAGTTTTAAATGCAATGTAATTACTGCCACATTTCCTGCGTGCCATAATAATTTCGCGGATAACTATATCCATAATTATAATTATATGTCGTTCTACCAAAATCAACATCTGGTATTGTGAAATCTAATCCAGCCGAACTAGGTCCTGCGCCACTCGAACTCGATCCTGTACCGGATGCCGAAGCAAGTAAAGCTTGTGCTGCCATATATTCTTTTGCTCTTTTACCAAGTTCTCTGCGTTCTTTTGCTTTTGCTGTTAGTCTCTCTCTTTGAGTCATACCCATGTAGCGAATAGCATCTGCTGCCGCTCTATCCATTCCGGCTTCTCTTACGGCTTCATATTTGTCAGCAGTTTCTGCGGCTTTTGCTGCACGCCATTTTCTATTCTGTTCAGCAATTTTTTGCTTTTTCTCGATTGCGTATGCTGCTATTCTAGGATCTTCTGGCTCTTCTGGGCCCTTACCTCCCATGGGTAAAACTCCAAATTCTGCCCCTATATATTCATTTGCTTTTTTCTTCGCTTTCTCATACGCCCTGTTTGCTAAAGACAACGGGTTAGATCTAAGCCCAATTGCCCGACTAGCCATTGACTTAGCCATCGACCTAGCCATCGGACTAGATGCAAGTGTACTCGCAAGCGAAAGAGCCATTAATGGAGCTATTCCGAATTTAGATGTATTATTCATTTTGTAGCTTATTCTATTACGAGTTAATCTAGACTTTAGTTGAGGTATAGTCAATAAAGTTCTTGTGTAGCCTCTTTTGTCTTTTCTCAATTTGAAAATTGAAATTTTATTGCGCCTCGCGATCTTTTGAAGAAAACTGAGATATATTCTAACTTTTTCTTTAGCACATTTTCTTTGACCAGGTTTGCGTTTTGGTCTGTATTTGTATCCCGGTGGACATTTTTTATTTACTTTTACACGGCTTGCCTTTTTTATTTTATCGTATTTTGCTTTATCTCTTAGATACGCTTCGCTACCACCCGGTGGAATATCTAATTCCACGCGAATATCTCGCAGCCAATCATTGTAACTGTACGGCTCACCACGACTATAATTATATACACCCGCTCTACTCATTTTATTATATTATAAATATTTTAAATATTTTAAATTGTATTTCTAGCATTCATTCCACGGGCATATCTTTGAATAGTAGTCGCATAAGGGGGTGCTGCTCTGTGCCATGGACGGTCTGGAAAAATAATATCTCCGGCAATTTCTCTACGCATAAGTTCCCTCCCACGTCTTCTGCGTAGATTCTCCATCTCGCTGCGTGCGTCTTCAAAATCTCTACGAACATTTCTTGAATCGGATATACTCCTTCTCGGTTGTAAAACTCCGAACGCTGCTCCAGCACCCGGCGGATTAGATTGTAAATATCTTGCCACCGCATCTTGTATTGCATCTTGGCTAGTTGGATTTCTCGCGCGCCTAGCTTCAAGTATTTCACGCCAAGATGGCAATGGAACTCTTTGTCCATCTCGCCACTCCGTCCAACCTTCAGAAGATTCGCCCCGAGATTCGAGTTCTTCTGCGCGACCCTCCCACAGTTCAGCTCGTAATGCTAATTGTTCCGGTGTCAAAGGTTGGCGAGGTTGACGTTGTCTTTGAGGACGGCTCCGTATCATAGCCTGAACCTCGTTATAATCTTCTTCAGACATTCCATGAAATGGAGGATCCTGCGAATCTCTCCAAGGTGGATTTTGCTGCTCCATACCAAATTTCGATGTATTAGACATTTTCATTTTATAGCTTATGCCATGTCTTGTTAATCTAGACTTTAATTGAGGTACATTTAGTAAAGTTCTTGTATAGCCCTTTTTGTCTTTTCTTGGTTTAAAAATTGAAATTCTATTTTGTGTTGCTAACATTTGAAGAAAACTAAGAACAGATTTAACAGTTTCTTTAGTGCACTTTCTCTGACCAGGTTTGCGCTTTGGTCTGTACCTATAACCAGGTGGGCACGGGGCCATCTGGGGATACATCACATTAACATTAATCGGTTCTAATTGAACTATTGGTTCTCGCGGAACTCTTATTTCTGAATGGATAGTATCAAACCAATCTTGACTACCATATTTTAATTTACGCCTACTCATTTATTTAAATGTAAATATTAAATATTTTAAATTAATTGGTATATTCAGTTGTATAATTATCATAAGTGTATCCAGTTGGTGTTCTGTCACGGGGATTTACATTTCGAATGTATCGAATCATTTCCCATCTAGGAAGTCTTCCGGATGTAATTCGAGGAAGAATAATGTCTCTATCGTTACCTCTAAAACCTTCTGTAAATGTAGTAGTTTCAATGTCTCCGCTGCCACCTATTCCCGTGCGCCATTCGAGTCGACTACGAGTCTCGGCGCTATCTAAATCACGTTGAGCACGTGTCGATTCTAAGGAAGCCTGAGGAAGCATCCTAATTAATCTGTATGCTTCAAGTAAATCTGCGCGATTAGTAGCTGGAGCAGGAACTTCAATTCGAGCAAGTACACGTTCTAGTAGTACTCTAACTGGAGCACCTAAGTTTTCTGTTTCGACTGCTTCTCGGGCAACTTGAGCATAAGTTCTACCAGGCTCCGACGAACCAGGCATTCCAAAACGATTCGTTTTCATTTTGTAACTTATTCCATGTCTTGTTAATCTAGACTTTAGTTGTGGCACACTCAACAGCGTTTTGGTGTATCCTTTTCTGTCCTTTCTCATTTTAAAAATAGAAATTCTATTGTATTTAGCTAACTTTTGAAGAAAATGTAAAATAGATTTACCAAATGATGTACTTCCTCGCCGACGCTGAGTTTCGGCAAGCCAGATACTCGCTAATCTATCAATAGTTTCACCGCGTAGTGGCTGTGGTAAACTTGCAATATACTCCCCTAATACAATCTTAGAATATTCAGTATATAAATCCATTCCAGTAGACAATCCACTCATAGATGAAGTAAATGAAGATATTATCTCTGAAGCAAACTCCGGCGATTTCTCTGCCCAAAGTTTTTCTATTTGACGAATAGTTCGACCCTTAATTGGTTCTGGTAAACTTTGAACGAGATTTCCCCTAGTTGCCTTAATATATGCTTCGTAAATCTCATTAGGTGTAGACGCATCAACAATGTCCGAAGCATATTGCGATATTATACTTAAAGCTAATTGTACAGTTCTAGCATAACCTCTCATTTACAATTTACAAATACCAAAAGATTTTTTTATAAATTAAGATTCATGATTTTATTAATTTTTATTTACATTTAATTTAAATCTGATTAATTATTGCTTGAGGCAGACCAAAAAGTTCCAACATTCCGCCGATAAGTCTATTTATAGCATGAGTAATTTTAACCCAACTACCAGGATCTCTAGTGTCATCGCTGAGTTGTTTGAATTTTCTTATGTAATAAGTTACAAGTTCAGATATATCCACAATAGTTTTTTGCGTTGTGTGAAATTCCACAACGCTAGGGTCTTGTTGCGTTATTTCTACGATTCCAAAAGCGAATTGAATAAGCCGAGTACGGTAAATATCTATAACTGCGTCTAGTACACCCATACTATGTCTACGCAATTCTATCTGGTATTTTCTCATTTCAAATCCGCTACCCAACGCGGCTCTGTCTCTTAAATCGTAATACAAATTACGTAAAACTCTTATATATATCAACACTTCAAGAATAAGTTTATCTCGTATGTTAGGTAGATTAAGAGTAGAAATTTTATCTAAAAATTTACTTGATGCGGATTCAATTTTTTTATAAATAAACTTTAAAAATTTATTGTCCTGTTTAATTTTCTGTAAAGGTAGTTCGTAATTATCGGTGAATGAAAGACTACCACCACCGGGCATACCAAATGAAGATGTATTTATATTAGTGAATACTCCGCGTTCTGCTCTACGCAAATCTTCTTGAAATCCAAGAAGCAATTCAATATATTTAGTAAGTTCTTTTGAACGCGCCATCAAAAGATTCGGATTTCGAATTCCTTCCATTAGTACAGTATCCATTAAATAAATATTAAAAACGGGAAAAACTAAATTATAAAAAGTTTCGAACATAATTCTAGCTTTCTCTGCAACTCCTTCGTCACGAATTCGAAGATTATGAAGTCTTCGCTTTACAATCTGATTTTGTAAAAGTAAATCTTTTTCCGCTTTTTCTGCCTTGATTCTTTCAAAAGTTTCAAAATTAACACGTAAAGTTTGTAAAATAACCTTTACTTCGAAAGACACTGGATCGGTTGCTGGAATTATGCGATGTCCAGACATTTCTGCGTTAACCGTGTCTCTTATGCGTTTAATAAACTGTCTAACAAGAGCCAAGGAATTATCATGGATAGCATTAATTCGTTGAACTTCTCGAACTTCTCGTTGTAATCGAGCAAATTCAAGATTTCTTTCATTTGCTATTTGTATAGGGGGTGGGTTTTCAAATGGGTATTTACCGAAATTTGAACATCTATTTCTCATTTATTAAATGTAAATATTTAAAATTTTAGCGTAACAATCTGAGAACTCGTAAAAACACCTTTAACAGCATTCTGAGATAAAACTATTCTTTTTCCTTTTTTCTTGTTGATGAAAACACTACTCATATCAAAATCTATTAATTTTATATTTGCTATAGCGTATTCAAAAATTTTATTTTCTAAAAACCACCTAAAAAAATTAAGTTGACCAACCGTAGTTATTATGCAATCGTTTTTATCCCGAATTATTGTATTTAATTGTGAATCTAAATGTAATTGTGAATCTAAATGTAATTGTGGGTCTAAATGTAATTGTGAATCTAATTCTAATTCTGGAGAGAATTCTTTCCATATAAAAGATTCACATTCTATAATTATTCTTTTTTGTCTACAAAAAGGGTCAAAAAATTTCTTTGAATATGCCTTTAATTGGTTTTTATAGTCTAAATATATATTGAAGTATATAATGTCTTCACCGTTTTTAACTATTGGGTATATTATATTATACTTCTTAGAATAATTTGTTACTAACCAGTCTATTAATCGTAAACTTAACGGATTATTTTGATAAATTATATCCTTTAAAATCTGAATTCGGTCTTTATAAAATAATATTAAAGATTCTACTAGTATTTCTTCTTTTTTGGATAGGCACATAATTAATTAACAATTCTTTATCTTCTTTATATAAATTGAAAATTACATAAAGAATACAATGATTATTATTTAAACATGATCGAAATTAAAGATGAAAAGGAGAAGCAAAAAATTATTTTTTTATTAAATAATCTATGGACCGGAAAGACAGAATACTCTTTTCCCCAACAAATATGTGAATATATAGAAAGAAAAGATTTATTTAAACTTAATTCTTTTATGTATTATTTTTACAAAAAAAATACAAAAAGGGAAAAAAGAGGAATTTTATTTTTATTTACAGACAGTGCTGGAGATAAAAAACCTGTTTTAATTTTAAGCGATTATACCATTTATATATTAAATATAGACTGCCACTTCGAATACTACAGAAATACTATATTCGATGTAACACTGAACGACAATAAAATTGTTATATACGACACTATTTATAATTCTGGAGTTAAGATAAATACTTACGAATTTATAGAAAGAATTACAGAGGCTGAAAATTTTAAGAAAAATACATATAATCCGATATTTGATATTTGTGAATATTTTACAGAAATATCTTTACTAAATGGATCTATAATTCCACACGAAGAAGAAATATTTATTATATCTAATAATTTTCCTATTATAGCGGGTATTAATCGAGGTTGTTTCAAGTGGCAACCTATTGAACACATATATATAAGTTTGAAAGTTGAAGAAATAGAATCGGGTATGATATTATATGCTACTAATTACAAAAAAGAAGTGCCGTTTTCTAAAATACATTCGTCAGACGAACATGGTAAAATTTACATAAACGATATTAAAAATTTAGACCAATATAAAAACGGTTGCGTGATAGATATATATTTTGATAAAAATGAAAATGAAAATAATTATGAAAATGAAAATAAAGAAGTTATTAAAATTTTGAGGGTAAGCAATAATTATCCAGCATCTATAAGATATATTGAAAAATTATTGTATTACAAAAAGGAAAATATAACTATACAAGACTTAATGAATCAATAAATTAATAAACATATGATACAAAAGCTAATTTTAAAAAAAATAATTTAGTAATCTAAAATGAATACTAAATTATTTTTTAAGTTTGATAATTATTATTTATATTAATTTAATTTAATACGACCCGAAGAAGCTCATGCGCGCCTTCCGGCGGCGGTAAGCACGGCGACCAGCAATGGCAGACTTAGTCATCTTTAGACGACGGCCACTGCGACCACGACGAACCCGACGAGTGCTCTTGCGGCCGCGGCGGCCACGTCTCATTCTCATTCGTCTCGCCGAAAGATAAACTTTTCCAGAGCGCGAACGATAATATAGAGCACCGGTTTTGCCCCTGTAAACCTTACGTTTACGACCCTTCACAATTACCGATTTGCCGCGGACACCTTTGCGCATACCGCGACGACGGGGACGCCCTACACGCCTCTTGCGACCAAAATCCATTTCATAATCATCGTACATATCTTTTTAATATTTAGAAAAGAAAATAATTTTAAATTTAATTCATTTAATTTAATTCATTTAATTTAATTCATTTCAAAATTTTAAAAAATTTAACAATTATATTTTCTCTAAAATTATTATCTTCCAAAAATTTTAGAAGATCTTTTTTATTACAATTGTTTAGTGTAAATTTTTGTGGAATTTCATAATCAAAATCGGTAAATATTTTTCTAGCAATTTCAAAATCAAAATTTTCTGGTTTTATAGTTAAACTTTCAATATAATTATCTATCGATTTATGTTGTTTTATCATATTAAAAGATGTTACAGGGCCTACGCTTGCAATAGTATCTGAATAATCACAACCAGACAAAATACAAAAATCTATAAACATCTCTTGTGTCATACAAAAATTTTCTAAAACTTTACGAGTGTCTATTTCGACTATTTTATTTATCGACGTTTTAATAATTTTTTCGCAACCAAATGTCAAGGCATCTGTGTCATCTGTTACTGTATAATCTATAAGACCGTTTTTTTGTAAAAATGCGCAGTATTTTTCCGCATCAGCAGGTGCCGTACAATATGGTATTCCAGATTTTTCTAACAGTTCTTTACACTCTGTTATATGTGATTTTTTAATCCTAATTATTTGAGAAGATAATTTACTAATCTCGTCTGAAAAAACTTTTTTATCTTCTTCTGTTTCAGCCTTATTTTCTAAAGTTCTTAATTCTTCGATTCTGACATACAGTCTTTCTTTGTTGTCCTGTCTTTTTTGAATTGTATTTCTTTTTGCGTCTGGAGGATCTCCGTCAAAAACAAACACGGGTAAAATACCGTTAGACATGTAATATTTAATTCTATTTACTATACCAACTAAATGAGAATTTTCAGCCTTTGAAGCATATTTAAATTTATATAAAAGAATGCTACAATCTATCCCAAAAATAGATCCACTGTAATGCTTTATGTCTGCGGTAGTCTCAGCTTCTGGTGAGTATTTTTTAATGAGATTGTTTAGGCCACGAATTCCCATTTCTTATTATTAATATAAATTAATCTTTTAAATCTTATTTTTTTTAGCAATTGTAAATTTACATATCTTTTATGCTATAATTATTCAAAATGATATATTCCGATTCCGAACTTTTAAATTTAGTTTTACATTTACATTTAGAATTAGAATTAGAATCAGAATTCGATTTTTTTACATCTGGTTCTTTAATACTATAATCACTAAGAATAAATACTTCCGATTCGTCTGATTCGTCCAACAATTTATCAGTCAAATCTATAATATTTTTTGGTTTTGGAAATTTTGGATGAGTTTTAATGTTGTTATTTCTATAAAATTCGACGTCTTTCCAAAATGTCTCCAGTTTTTTTAGATTTTCTTTTAGCCAATCTTCATCTCTATTAACACGTACAATATTTATCTCATTTGGTGGCCTGTATTCAATAAAATCGGCTATTTCTAAATCGCAAATAAACATATTCAACTGAACCTGTGGTAGGTAATAATCTGGAATCTGTCCGTGTTTTATAACTCGTCTATAAGGACACTTAACTTCAAGTAATATCGGTTTAGCATTGGGTTCAGTTGTAGAAATAGCAATTCCATCTGGAGAACCCGCCAACCAATAATAATCTTTATTGTTATATACATCTTCGTGAGCTATTAAACCATAATTGTAATTTACCTGTCCAGTAATTTTACAGTATTTTTTAATTGCTTCATCTTCGTATTTTTGACCATGTAGAGTAGCCACATTTCCGACGAACGGATTTAAATCGTGCCCGCATTTTTTAAAAAGAACTTCATGCGATTTCTGATATGGATTAATACCTAAAGCAGTTGCTGCGTCGGAACTTGTAAGTTTGTTTTCTCTCTGTTTAAACCATTCTTGCGACCGTTGTTCGTACTGTGGTATTTTGAGCAACTTTTCAATTTTATCCATAAAAACCTATTTTTTTGTATTTAAATAAGTTTTAAATCAAATTATTTAATTTTTTTAACTAAAACAGTCGGAGTATTTTTCTTTTTCATTTGTTTTTTATCGTATTCTGGTATAGCTTTCGCTTTTTTTTCATCGTAATTTTTTTTACAATATTTCCAAAGTTCTTTAGTTCCAACTTTGAAATTTCTAGTTGGTTTTGCTCTATACCAAAATACACAATCTTGAATGTTATTACTTTTAGAAGTATTATCTAAGACTAAACAATCGTAACCTTCTGTACAACTATTTAGAACATCTTGGAATACACTAAAATGTGGAAAAATTCCAAAAAAATTTTTGTATATTTTTTCTTGATTTTGAATGATGTTTTCTCTTAAAATAAATACGTAGTCTATGTTTGATCTTAAATCTGGTGGCAAATCCATACAATACTGCATAGTTAGCATGAATGATATTCTCCAATGTCTTCCATTCATAAATATTCCTCGTATGTTCACGTCTCTTATCATTCGTTTGTCGTACATACAATCGTCCAATAGAACAAAAACATCACCATCTGGAGTTTTAGTATCAGAGTTAATTACTTTTTTCTGTCTAGTTATTACCTGCTGAATTATTTCTGGTTTGTATTCTGAATGAATTAATATTTCCGGGATAAATTTAGAATAATAAGCGTTTCCATCTTCAGTTGCCGATATAGCAACTCCAGCTTTTATACGCCTCATATAATATAATATATCAGCAACCAATGTACTTTTTCCTGTACCACGTTTTCCTATAAATACAATAGTTGGCGGGCCTGCTCCAGTAGTTCTTCTTGCTTCTATACTTCTAGGTTTAAATTTTGATAAACTAATAGACATTATTAAATTAATAATATTTTTAAAAGAAAAATACTCCACGAAATAATCAATCAAAATAATTGGAAGTTAGAGGTATATCAGTTTCAAGAGTGTAATATGAAACTATTATACTTATTATTATACCCGAAAAGCATGATATTCCGAGACACAACTTTTTATATTTTTCTTCCTTATCAAATTTATTTAATAACATGTAAAACAAAAAACTTGAAAAACCTATTATAATTAAATGCATTAGATCTAAAGTGTAAAAATCTAGAAACGCCATTGTATTACATTACATTTTATTTATAAAATAAAGTACAAAATTAAACCAATTCAGTAAAATCAAATTCAATAAAATCAAATTCAAATATATTATGGAATTAAAAGTGTATCCCATCCACCGGCAAAACGGTCTATAAATTTTGAATAATTTAATTGTTCCATACAATATTTTTTAATATCAAATTTACCATCTTCCTTGTAAGTTGGATAGCTTTTATTTACAGCATCACTTAGATATGGTCCAAAAAAATCTTCATTTTCGTATAATATAACCGGTCTATATTTTTTAATAGTTTCGACACCTTTTGAAAATAAAAAATTTTCAGAACCTTGTGCGTCACAATGAATAAAACCTATATCGTCTAAATTCATATTATCTATAGTTGTTAATTTAATATCTTCTCCATCGTCTCCTAAGCAAATACCTCCAAAATTACACCCTAAATGTCTTTCATCTGTGTGTCTTTTTTTTACATTTCCTCCACCACCATCTAAAGCAACAGCATTCATTTTTCCACATCCTTCGAAACAGAATACACCCGAATGGCGTGGTATAATTTTATTTTGTAGATTATTTTGTTCTATATTTTTAACTAATAAATTATACATATCACGCTGTGGTTCGTATACGTACAATTTTTGTGTATCGTTTAAATAAGAAGCATATACAATAGACGACGTACCGCAATGTCCTCCTATTTCTAAAATATTGCGATTAGCGGGTATATATTTACGCAATTCTAATAACGTATTGATTTCCCAGTATTCACCTTTTCTAAAAACATCCCCGATATAATTTTCATTTTTATATAGAGTAATCAAACCATATTCAGTATGATATGTCTCCATTTGTAATTTATTATATTATTAATTTAAAATTAAAACGAATATATATAATATAATAATATAAATATAATGGGTATCACTGTTAATGATCTTACAACTTTTAATACTTTAATTAAAATAGATTATGGAGATAAAATAGTATTTTTTAAGTTTGGAACAGATTGGTGTATTCCGTGTATCGAAATTGATAAAATTTTGGTAACTATTCCAAATTCACTTATTTATTATATATCTTTTGATAACGAAAATTTTGAATCGTATTTAATGGAAAATAAAATTTACACTATTCCATACATAATAATTAAATATGGCAAAAAAATTAAGAAAATAAATGGCATACATACTATTAATCAAATCGAGAAATACATCGAAGAACTCAAAATTTAATTTAATTTAATTATTGCTAAAAAAAAAATAGTTTAAAAAAATAGCAAATAAAACTATTGGGATACAATGACGGAAAATTATAAAAAATACACGCAAATAGAGCACATACTGGCCAGACCTGGTATGTACATCGGGGATACAAAATGTACATCAACAGAGTGTTGGGTTGTAAATCTAGAAACTAATAAATCGGAAATTAAGATGTGTAAGTGGAATCCTGGTATTTTTAAAATATTTGATGAAATTTTGGTTAACGCAACCGATGAGGTACAGAGAAACAAATCTGTTAAATGTATCAAAATAGAAATAAACGATAAATTCATTTCAGTTTACAATGACTCCGGAATACCTATTGAAATTCACCCAGAATATGATATTTATATTCCAGAATTAATCTTTGCGAATTTATTAACTTCCAGTAATTACGACGACACCGTTAAAAGAACTACAGGTGGATTAAATGGTCTCGGTGCTAAACTTACTGCTATATTTTCGAATGTATTTACAGTGGAAACCGCAAAAGCCGGTAAAAAATACACCCAAACTTACGAAAAAAATTTGAGTATTATAGGGAAACCGGTCATTACGACTTCATCTAAAGAATATACAAAAATTACATTTTTTCCAGATTTCGAAAAATTTGGAGTAAAATGTATATCCGATGACACAAATGAAGTTCTAATCAAGCGTGTTTTCGACATCTGTGCTATAACACCTAAATATGTAGACATCTTTCTGAACGGTAAGAAATTGCCCATTAAAAATTTTTCAGATTATATTTCTGTTTACATTGGAAATATTAAAACAAGTCCAAGAGTAATTCAAGAAAGTGAAAATGAACGATGGAAAGTTTCTGTATCAGCATCTCAAAACGGATTCCAATGTATATCGTTTGTTAATGGAATATGTACATCTGATGGCGGAAGTCACGTAGAACACGTTATAAATCCAATAATTAAGAAATTAACCGATCTAATTCAAGAAAAACACAAAAACCTGACAATCAAACCACAATACATCAAGGATAATCTATTTGTTTTTATAAATTGCTTCATCGACAATGCGACTTATTCTTCACAAACCAAGGAAAAACACATCACCAAAGTTTCAGACTTCGGAACTAAATTTACTCATTCTGATGATTTTATATCACAAATAGCAAAATTGGGAATAATCGACAGCATTTTAGCAATAGCAGAAGCAAAAGAAAAGAAATCTCTACAGAAGACTGACGGCAAAAAAATCGGACGGATTCTAATTCCAAAGCTAGATGACGCAAATAAAGCTGGAACGAAGGACTCTAAAAACTGTACTATTATTTTTACAGAAGGAGATTCGGCTAAAGCAACTGCGATTTCGGGGTTGTCTATAGTAGGCCGAGATCACTACGGAGTTTTTCCACTTCGTGGTAAACTTTTAAATACAAAAACTGCCACTTATGCTCAACTTGCCAACAATGAAGAAATTAATAACATTAAAAAGATCATCGGACTTCAAACTGGTAAAAAATACAAAGCAGTTTCAGAACTTAGATATGGAAAAATTCTAATCATGACAGATGCGGATACAGATGGATTTCACATCAAAAGTCTCATTATTAATTTTATAGGAGATGGCTGGCCAGAACTACTCAAAACGGATTTTGTGTCTTCCCTAATTACACCAATTGTTAAAGTTTCACATAAAAACCTAACAACACCGTTTTACAATATCAGCGATTACAATTTGTGGAAAGAAAAGAATGATACATCTAAATTCAAAATTAAATATTACAAGGGACTTGGTACTAGCACAACCCTTGAAGCTAAAGAGTACTTCAAAGAAATGAAAACTCTCGATTATAAAAACTGTTCAGAAGAAGATGAAAAATATTTAAATCTTGCTTTCAGCAAAACCGAATCGGACTCAAGAAAGAAATGGATATTAGACAATATAAAAAATCCTCAAACACTTGATTATACAGTTTGTAAAGTTGACATATCTACATTAATTAATAAAGAACTAGTTTTATTTTCGATTGCGGACAACGTAAGATCTATTCCAAATTTTATAGATGGAATGAAACCTTCACAAAGAAAAGTAATTTTTGCTTGTATTAAGAAAAATTTATACTCTGAAATAAAAGTTTCACAACTTTCTGGATATGTATCTGAAGTTTCGAGTTATCATCATGGTGAAGCGAGTCTACAGGATACAATTATAAATTTAGCACAAAATTTCGTGGGTTCTAATAATGTAAATCTTTTAGAACCAGTGGGACAGTTTGGTTCCAGACTATTCGGTGGTAAAGATTCGGCGAGTCCAAGATACATCTTTACCAATCTTTCTAAAAATTTTAAAGAGTTATTTAATCCAGATGATTTCAATATATTAGACTATCTCGACGACGATGGATTTTCTATTGAACCGAGGTATTACGTCCCTAATTTGCCGATAATTTTGATAAACGGATCGAGGGGAATCGGAACTGGATTTTCTACCGATATTCCATGTTTTAATCCAAAAGACATAAAAGATAGACTACTAAAATTGACTGAAAATGAAGACTGTGAAATTGAAGAACTGATGCCGTGGTACAAAGGCTTTACTGGAAAAATTATTAAAGTTGAAACTAACAAATGGACATCACATGGATTATATGAAGTGAAAAGCAATAAGATTATAATTACGGAACTACCGATCGGAACCTGGACAGAAGATTACAAAACTTTTTTGGATAAACTTGAAACTGACGAAATAATTTATTCTTATAAGAATAATTCAACTGATACTACTATTCATTTTGAAGTTAGTTTATCATTGGAAAATGTAATACAATGGACTACCAACGGAGAAATAGAAAAAAAATTAAAATTGATGTCCCATATATCAGGGAAAAACATGTATGTATTTGATGAAAATGATAAAATAGTAAAAATGGAGAGCGCTGAAGAAATAATTTTTAGATTTTGGAAAATCAGGAATGAATATTACCTCAAACGACAGAAATACCAGATTAATAAAATCAAATGTGAACTAGATATAATAACAGCTAAAATAAAATTCATCGATGACGTAATCCATGAAAATATCAAGGTATTCCGGCAGCCACTTGAATTTATAAATTCTCAACTTGAGATGAAAAAATATTCTAAAGTTGAAAATAGTTATAGATATCTTACAGACATGAAAATACACTCATTCAGCAAAGACACTATAGATACATTAAATGATAAAATGAAAACGCTATCTGAAGAATATACAAAAATTTTGAATTTGAAATTGAAAGATTTTTGGAACGACGTTTAAATTTAAAACAAAAATTAAAATATATATAATAATATAAATGGGAATAACTTATATGCCAGCTAATAATCCATTTTTTATTTTTATTACACTTGTATTAGTTGCATGGGTGTGGACAGTTTTTTCTTCACTTAATGCTCTTAAAGTAGCAAATAATCCAAGTTTGGGAGGCTGCTGCGCTACAAACACGTGTGGTGATGCGCCAGTTGATGTTATAATGTACAGAATGACTTTAATAATTGGTATTATTATGACTCTCGTTTTAGTTGCTTCGGTTTATTACTATTTTAAAGATAGAAAAGGAGATTAAATAAGTTAATAAATCAATCAATCAATGTATTCAAAACTACAACACCGTGATCGCTAGCAAGTGGTATATTTTCATTATTTTCCCCGATGTGTTTTAAACATTTACTGGAACCTTGATTAATATTCTTAGTAAAGAAGTAATCAAGTCTCCATCCCTCGTTTCTGTTTCTAGCAATGGACATTCCGTTTTCCTTCGCCCTACGTGTATCCCACCAAGTAAAAATGATGTCGTCATTATCGATACAGTCTCTGTAATTAATTTTAATTAAACGATCATAGAATTCTAGTTCATGCGGATAAATTCCAGGCATTGCAATAGTGCTTTTAATGTCAAAGTGAGTCGAAACAGCGATGTTCAAATCCCCACAGAAGATAACTTTACCTTCAAGTGAATTTAAATACATTATCATAGCTTCAATGAAGATTATTTTTTTATCGTAATTAGATCCAGAGTTGGGCGCGTATACCGTAATAAGTACAAAATTATCAAAATTTGCCACTATAATTCTGCCCTCCGTGTCTTCGTATCCAGGAATCTGTTCTTGAATGTCTTTTAAATTTAGATGCTCTTTATAAAAAATACATGTACCGGAATATCTTTCTGGGGCTCTTGCTCCAGAAGATTTTGATTCATTAAAATACGAATTATATCCAGGAATCTTAAAATTTTTAGAAATAGCAATGCTACAACGAGTTTCTTGAAGGCAAATAATGTCTGGATCTTCTTCCTTGATAAGAATGTCTATTGGGCTATTTTCTTGAATCTCCATTAATGCGTCTTTCTTCAATTTGGACGCAATTTTGTCGTTAAAAATACGGGAGCGAATACCATTGATGTTCCAAGTAATAACTTTGAGCATTTGTTTATCAATTTACTATTTTACTAGTTTCTTATTATAAATTAAAAAACGTAATAATTAAATCATTTATTAATTATTTTATTAATTTATTAGTTTTAATGAACATTTTTATCTCAGATGGTTTATCTGTTAATAATATAGGTCTTTCTATAGGTGGGTGCCACAATTTTATAATAATACTATATATTACTCTCCATCTTTCAGCATCTTCGGTTAAAATTGATATTCCGTGACAATTCGAATTAAACGTTTCGTTTAGATTTGATAAACAGCTCGACAATTTAATATAAACGTGTAGTGGAAAGTTATGATTTCCCTTACAATTTTCAAGATTTATAAATAAATGGCACACCAAATTGTCTTTCTTAATTAAATTCCACGTAGATTCAAAAAGAATTAAAAAGTCGTCAAAGTCGTCTTCGCGATAATCGAATTTTTTCGCATCTATAGTTACTAAACATTTTTCACGATCTAAATTTATGATAAAATTATTTTTATACATAACTTAATTATTATTTAATATTTTAATTTAAAAGAATAAATTAGCGCACCTTAAAAATATTGCGTTTTTAGAAGAATATTAAAGAAATTGGTAGTATATTACATTGAAAGCGACACTGTATTATGTTCACAGATGTAGATCAGATATGGAAAGACTTTGAAAAGGTACAATTAGAAAATGAACATAAAAATGAAAAATGTAACACCGACACTGACACTTATTCTAAGTTATCCGAATATGACGCTTGTAATTTGTGTAAACATCTTAAAAAATTTATCGACGAAAAAGAAAAATCTGAAATATGTCAGGACTGTGGCCTAGTTTTTTTTACATCTATTTTTGAATCAAATGAATGGAACACTTACAAAAATGACAACGGCACGTATCAGGTTAGTATTCAACGCGCAGATGCGTATATATCCGATAATCCATATGATATACCCGGTACAATTCCAGGATTTAATAAATATGGTCTAATGATGAGAATACATTATCAACAAACCTTTAGTCATAAACAAAAGACTTTTTGGATAATATCGGAAAAATTGAGTAATTACTGTACAAACATTGGAATACATCAAAATGTTCTTCCTACAGCTAAAAACATGTGGCACATATGTATGGAATCTGGTAAACTTACTCGGGCATCGGTAAGAAATGGATTAATTTCAGCCTGCTTGTATTATTCATGTGTATTCAATAATACTCCAGTTGATAGGCAACGAATTATTGATATCACGGATGGAAATCAAAAGGGATTTTTAAAGGGCGAAAAAATATTCATGGAAATTATGGATAATAATAAGACTTATGGACATCTCGGTAAAGAAAAAATAGATATCAAAGAAAATGATACATTCATTAAATTCTGTTCAGAACTCGGATTACCATATAGTACTTATAACATCTGTAATGAAATCTATACATTAAATATAGAAAAGTTAGAGTCTGTAGCTCCCAAATCGATAACAGCTGGGGTTTTATTTTATGTTGTTAAGTTTAAACTTGGGCTTAAACAGCCTTCTAAATCGAGAATATCTCAGATAGTTAACGTTTGTATACCAACCATAAATAAGGTAATCAATATTTTAGAAAATTAAATAATTATGTAATATATATTATAACTATGATTCCTAGATTTTTATTGTGGAACGCTCCAAGTGTAGCTGATAGGTTAGCGCGACCCCCTGCTCCTATTGCACTACCTGCTGCTCCGGAACCAGTTATACAACCTGAATTAATCGAAGTAGATTTATACCAAAAATATTTAGATAGAATGGATAAAGGAATTCCGCTTGATAAAATTAGAAGACATTGGTATGTTGATAAAGCGGAACTTTTAATTAAACCAAGTTTTTATGACCATCATCATTTTGACAAATATACGTCTCAGGAAATTTTTATACATTTATTCAGTATAATGCTAGGATGCGATTCCGCGCACGACTTTACCAAATCTACATCTTCAGATTCACTTAAAATCTACATCAACGATTTAAAAAAAAACACTAAAAAAAAAAATTACCAGGATGGATATGAATGGATTTATGTTCCATCTACTGTAGAAGAAAATAAGGTAGCAATTAATGAGTATGTTATAAAAGCCAATGTTGAAAATGTGATGAAAGCATGTGATCACACACGCTCGCGCTCATTGGTAGGCGACCCGAATAAGTACACTCTACTTGCTCACTGTATATTCCTAATAAATATTGAAATATATATGTCATGTAATATAAATTTATCACCCGTACTACAAAATCCACAAGAAGTTGAAAACTTTTGCAAAGACGGTTTATTTGCTTTTTTCAAAAGCGACTTTAATGCAAAAGCTGTTTCCCAGGCAATAATACATATTTTGGGAATTAATAAATATCCAAGTTCTGGTATTCTAAATCCAGGCGAGCTACAGAGTACGCCGAATCTACATAGAAATCTTATAGATTTTCCTTTCAGCGAAATTGATCCAATTAAGGTAAGAATAGATGCTACAAGTGCGAGTATTAATGTTGCACCAGAAGCTGTTGGTCTATCCCTTAATCCAAGAATGCAAAATCTGATAATAGATATAGCTGCATCATCTGATCCGGCGTGGTTTGGAACATTACATTCATATTATAAATTTTATATTAGACAACAACAATATACATATCGACCTACTAGAATAAAAGCGTTTGTCGATTTAGGTCAGCAACGACTTTATATAGTAGATTCCACTCTAACTCCAGCTCTTCCAGAACCCAAAACTGGCAAGATACCTGTACGTGTTTATGTACATTCTTTTTTATTTAGACCAATGAATGTATTAGCGTTACCTCTTCAAAATACTAAGCGTGCTAGAATGGATTTAATAATCGAGCAATGGATGACCACATATAAAGAGCAGGGGACTGAACTTGAAGATTACGCCGAAAAAGATTTTAAATATTTTATTACACAAAGTACATGCGTTAAAACTTTAGGAGATTTTTTACAGATTGTATCTTATGCTAATGATGCCTATCCTAAAGCTTTTCATACCTTCGATACTATAGCAGCTCATATAGCTTCCGTTGTAGGAAAAACCGTAATTTTTGATTCCGGACCCTCTTCAAGATCGAGGGAAGAACTTAGGTTCGTATACATAGATAGCGGAACTGCTATATCGCGGAAACTTCCTTCAATTGGGGTAAGACTAGGATGTGAAATAACCGCCGAGGCTGCCAGCACGAATACAAGTCCAGTTTGGAAATTTTTGGGCTACAAGTTTGGAAAAATAAATAATATTTCAACTAGGATCAAAGCTATGTCACATTTAAAACTAAAGAACAAATTAAAATCGGTTGGTATTAAAATTACTAAAAATTTAAGAGGTAAACGAAAGTATTTAACAAGAAAAGAACTTGAAAATAAAGCTTTATTATTTAACAAGTTACAAAACACTGCTAAAAAAATGAAAATTAAAATAATGTACAAATCCAGAAATGGGTTATACAAATACAAAACGTATAAACGTCTACAAAAAGAAATAAATTCTAAAAAAATAAATTCGAAATATAACATCAGTCGTAAGTATAAAAAACCATTTGTTAGAAATTTTAACTTTGGATGACCTTTCGCGAACAAAACAGAATAAATGGATATCGCACCGGATTCGTAAATGAAGATTTCCGATAAAATATAAAATATAAATTATGTATCGGACTATCTGAGAAAAGAATCCAAAATTAAAATATTACATTTTCATAATAATATGGCATGTTTACAATATTATTATGAAAATCCAGAAGATCGTGAAAAAAATCGAATCAACTGCGAAGGTAAAATATTCCCAAATTTGTATAACGTCGACACATATACATCTAAAGAAATGTATGATTTTATAGACTCCAATTATTCTTCAAAAGCTTTTCCAGATGCTGAAGTATCCCCATTCGAATTCAATGAAAGATACATAGACAAAACAAATGACGAAATCTGTAAAATACCAGATATGTCGCTTACTCCGCAACAAAAATTTATGGGACAAATAATGGGTCCGGCTTCAAATTTTAATAATATGTTGATTTTTCACGGACTTGGTTCGGGAAAGTCGTGTACATCTATAGTTATTGGAGAAGCTCTCAAAAATTCCACAAATAGACGACTTATATTTGCTGTTCCGGCGCCACTTGTTGATCAATACTTTGAAGAAATCTCGGGCGAAATTAGAAATGGAAAATATTTTTCGTGTCCGTCATTTTGTTTACACCGAGAGGGAGATGAAGATCGTGACTATTACGTTTCAGATGTTCAAAATGTAATGCTCAATTTAAAAATGACCGAAGCAAACAGGGCGTATGAAATATTAGAAAGATATAAAAAATTAATAGACGACGGAGATACATCTCAAGCTACTAAGAAATTATTTACTGATCAAGAAAATAGACATCAGACACTCGTAAAAGAACTTGCTAAACAACAATCTTACTACGGATCCAGTATACTTCGAACCTTTGACATTGTGAGTCACCAAACATTCATAAATTCTCTGTATAAAACTGGAAAGACGGGTGCAATGATAAAAGGAGATCGTTTGTTAAATGAAGACTCTGCGTTGTTTAGTGAAAACGGACTTTTAATAATAGACGAAATTCAAAGATTAGTATCCGAGGGAGGTATATTCTATAAAAAATTGTATGACGCTATTAAGTATTACTTTCACCCAAGATTAAAAATCGCAGTTATGTCTGCAACACCCGTTTATGATAATCCATATGAATTGGCATTAACTATGAATTTATTAAGACCGAGAATACCGTTTCCAGTTACTCAAAAAGACTTTTATAAATTTTTTATAGGAGAAATAGACGAAGAAGGAAATTGTACTGAAAGCAAATCTGGAAAAACTTGGATTTCACAAAATTCGTGTGTAATTAATAAAGATTTAATTAGTTATTTATGTTCTGGATATATTTCATATTTCAAAGGTGGTAATCCGAATGCTTATCCGTATAAGCGAACGATTACACTTGAACATCTTTTTACACCTCAGCACAAAACACTTTACATCAGTGCTTTAGTATCCGATGCTTCGAAGGACAAAAATACACAAAATGCCGAAGGATTTGGAATTTATCAGAATATTTTACTAGGTAATTACGATACAGCGTCGGAGGACAAGGTAACCGGGATATACGTAACTACACAACAATATTCAAATATAGCTCTTCCTCAAAAAGAAAATCAGGTAAATAAAACACTTGCGCAAAAAAAAGAAGCTTTACAAATTTTTAAGAATGAATTACTAAAAAGAAAACTTGAACAAAGAGCAGTTCTAGACTTTGTAACACAGTTTTCTAATAAATTTTCTAAAATAATAGAATTAACATTATTATGTAACGGACCAGTTTTTATTTTCTCAAATTGGCTAACGTACGGAGTTGAACCACTTGCTATTATACTCGAGGCATGCGGATTTAAAAGTTTTGACTTATACGGTCCCGGAGAAAATAGATACTTCATATGGAGTTCTGAAACAAAAACAAAGGACAAAACGGGTGATTTAATTAAAAAAGCAAGAAACAAATTCAATTCGCCTGAAAATAATACTGGAAATGTATTAAAAGTAATTTTAGGTACTCGCTCGGTTATGGAGGGTGTATCTTTTAGAAATGTAAAGCAAGTACATATTACCGAACCGTGGTGGAATGAATCTAGAATCAATCAGATTATAGCTAGAGCATCTAGATATTGTAGTCATTCTAGTTTACCGAATGTAGAACAATATGTAGATATATACAGACACTACTCAGTTTTTTCGATTGGTGGACAAAAAGTAGACACAGAGGCATCGGAAGCATTAAAAATAGGAAATATACAAAATTGGAAAAGTTTATCAAGTGTGAGTATAGATCAAAAAATGGCCATGATGTCTTTACGAAAGTATGCAGTGAACACGGAAATAGAAAATTTGTTGAAAGAATGTTCAATTGATGTTGATATAAACAAAAACGGAAACATTTTGCGCTTAGAAGAAATGGTCGTACCGCTGGTAGACGGTACGTATAATATTCATTATAAAAATCCGTCTACTGGTAAAATTTATCTCAGAACTGGAATACCAAAGAAGGTTAATTTCAACGAAATCTACGAAAGAAAATACTCATTTCCAAATAAAGAATACGATCTTGAATTTGTTGAAACTGGGCAGAATAAATTTGGAGAATTTGTAGTTTATAAAGATTCTGAGATTATAAATACAGACATCATAAACCCCGATTTAAATATGAGAGAAGTACTTGTTCCATGGAAAAACGAAGAAACACTCACAACATTAGAACTACCTCGAGAAATAAAATTATATTTCGTAGATTTAGCCAAAAAATACGCATTGTTGCCATTTCTTAGAAAAAAGTACTTCAATGAAAAGGGAACGAGATTTATTAAGTTCGATCACACTAAAAATATGGCCGGTTTATTAATGAAATGTATCACAACATTGTCTACTAATACAAATATCTCAATAAATATAAGAAGAGAAATGGTTGAACTAATTAAAAAAGATAGTGTCAAGCAGAAAATAAATGAAGACGTCGTTAAATTGATAGCTACATATGGATATCCAGAGTCCTATTTGGAAGAATTATTAATACTTGCTGCAAATAATCCAGGTGCTATAAAAGAAGCGCTAGATTCTTTAAAATAAACTTTGCGTTATAATTATGATATAAAAACGATATTAAGAATTATTTTTCAAAAATTAAAATGTGTTAATATTATTAAATGAGTCAAGAATCGATAAGTTTTTTTGAAGACAAAACAACTGAACAGATAATTAATTGGATGATTGCTCATTTATCTGAAAGTCAATTACGGGCCTGTTTAAATTCGGCTGGAATAACTCCAGAGTATTCTACAGGACAGGGTCCATCCAGAGTGGTTCCAAGTTCGTCTGGGGCTGGTCCAAGTTCGTCTGGGGCCGGTCCAAGTTCGTCTGGGGCTGGTTCTTCATCTGATCCGTTACCAATGATGCCACAGTCTATGCCACAGGTTCCACAATTTAGTCCTCCGCCGACTATAGCTCCGCGTCAATTTCCGACATTTAATGTAGCTCCATATGAAGATCCAGATATATCGTCTAGACAAATCAATCCGTTATCAACACAAGATCTCGAATCATTGATTAAATACGTTGGATATCAGGTAGAAAGCAAGGAAGACATAACACGAGCGTTTCCGGCGGTAGATGCGATCGGTTTAGGAGCCATTCCAGTTTATATATACGGTTATTCAGCTCCAATTGTATATTTTATCGGGTTTGTAACTGGTCCAACTGGCATGTTTGTTAAAGCATTTCAGGCACCAACATTAAAAATTTTTAAACAAATAGGTTTTGAATTATTAAGAATATTAAATGAAAATGTAATATCTGGAATTTACAAATTAAATCCAGGAGAAACAGTAACAAAAGAAATGCAGCGACGCGCCAAGGCTTTTGCTTTATTGAACAACAAACAGGGTATAATGACAAACACTTTACAGATTTTGAATCCAAGTTATATAAAAGATGTAGTTAGACCATATATTGCTACTCAGAAAGCAGCAAAATTCGGAATTACTGAAAATTACAATGACACTGGATACATTTTCGATGACTTAACCGTAGACGATTTTGATAATCTCGATAATAATTTTGGAGAAAATGAAGATCAGGATTATGAAGAAAATTATGAAGAAGAAGAAAATGAAAATGAAAATGAAAATGAAAATCAAGATTACGATGAAACCGAAACCGAAAGCATTCCAGTTACTAAAAATATGCGAGTATATGACATGAATCCGGAGCAGTTAAGTCAGCACATGCTTAACAAATTTGGTTCGAAATTTGCTAGCGACTACACTGCAGAAAAATACGTTAATTCAAACGGAGTTCCAGCTGTTAAATACATAAAAAGTGAAAAAAGTGAAAACATAGAAAATGAAACTAATTCTGAAATGAATTCTGAAATGAATTCTGAAATTGGCGGACCTATAATAAACGGGTTTGGAGAAGAATCGGATGAAGAAGAAAATTTATTTTAATAAAATCTAATTTTTTTTGGTTATAGTTTTTTTAGGTTTTAGAGAAAGACCGTCCATAAATTTAAATAAATTTTTTTCATCACATTTTGTAGAAAATCTATTTAAATATTTTTCATATTCAATTTTTTCCGTGTAGTATTTTTTATAAGCCTTGTTGAAATCGATAATTAAATTTTTAAAATTATCGGTCAGGATTTTATTCCAAGATCTGTGTATTTTTTTGATGCGAAATTTAAAAATTTCATAATTATATATATTTTTATTTAAATTTTTTTTTAAAAGAACGGCATCTTCTAGTGTTTCGTTCGAAATTTCATTTTCAAACATATTTATATTGATATTATAAATTAATTCTAATATACTGTTATCTAAGATTAGAGTCTTAAGTTTTAATTGCGACTGCGTCATTTGCTTTTATTTTGAACCAGGGTTTATTTTTAAGTTGAATTAAAAATGGTAATATAATACGTGTTTTAAATTAAAAATAAAAATATTTTTCAATTATTAAATAATATAATGGGAGATTTTGATACAGTTCCAGAAGTAGTCCCCGAACCAGTTACTGAAGTCGTTCCAGAAGTAGTACCAGAACCAGTTACTGAAGTCGTTCCAGAAGTAGTCCCCGAACCAGTTACTGAAGTCGTTCCAGAAGTAGTTCCAGAAGTCGTCCCCGAACCAGTTCCAGAAGTCGTTCCAGAAGTAGTTCCAGAAGTAGTTCCAGAAGTCGTTCCAGAAGTAGTTCCAGAAGTAGTTCCAGAAGTCGTTCCAGAAGTAGTTCCAGAAGTAGTTCCAGAAGTAGTACCCGAACCAGTTACTGAAGTAGTTCCAGAAGTCGTCCCCGAACCAGTTCCAGAAGTCGTTCCAGAAGTAGTTCCAGAAGTCGTCCCCGAACCAGTTCCAGAAGTCGTCCCCGAACCAGTTCCAGAAGTAGTTCCAGAAGTCGTTCCAGAAGTAGTTCCAGAAGTAGTTCCAGAAGTCGTTCCAGAAGTAGTTCCAGAAGTAGTTCCAGAAGTCGTTCCAGAAGTAGT
>Ga0207938_1000003_pt1 | contig 69620 bp, 65 predicted proteins | sample LakMenEpi15Mar12_FD_150671 | JGI IMG/M metagenome (GOLD analysis project Ga0207938, IMG submission 150671) | Freshwater microbial communities from Lake Mendota, WI - 05MAR2012 deep hole epilimnion (SPAdes) | ecosystem: Environmental > Aquatic > Freshwater > Lake > Epilimnion/Euphotic zone ...
ATTTAAATTATCTAAATACAATTCAAAGTCAGTTTTAAATAACCGTTCATTTTCAATCCTAAATTCTTCCCATAATTTTGCTATTTCAGGATTTTTCATCGAATATTTTCTTTCATTTACAATTGAAGAATAATTTGCTTTTTGATGTTGAATCCACTTTCCTAATTTTTTATATTTTTCATTATCTTTATCAGTATCTGAACTTGGTAATCTCCCATATTCAGAAATGAATTTTTTAGTTTCATTTAAATTATCTAAATACAATTCAAAGTCAGTTTTAAATAACCGTTCATTTTCAATCCTAAATTCTTCCCATAATTTTGCTATTTCAGGATTTTTCATTGAATTTCGTCTTTCATTTACAATTGAAGAATAATTTGTTTTTTGATGTTCAACCCAGGTTCCTATTTTTTTATATTTTTCATTATCTTTATCAGTTTTGTTACTTGGTAATCTCCCATATTCAGAAATGAATTTTTTGCTCTGAATCAAAGTTGATTTCCATTTATCAATAAGATAACTTCCTGATATATTACAGTTCAAAACACAACTGCTAATCCCTTTATCAATCGAATCTTCATTTTCTATACTCCAAAGCATCTTAAAATCATCGTTATGTTTAATTTTCAAACATAAATTTCGTCGTTTACAAGGTTTACTTTTAGTCTGTTTTTCGTCTATATCATCATCAGTAATCTCGTAATAGTTATTAGTGTCTTGATTATCATCTTTATAGATAGAATGGATTATAGGATGATCTTCAGTACCAAAATATACGATATTGTTTTCTCCTTCGTTATTCATGTCATTTGTATGTAATTCAATTCTCCCTTGCTTTTCTTCCGCAACTCTTTCTAAATATTGTTCATCCGATTCTTTTTCTTCCCTTTGAATTCCAACTATGGTTTCAATATTTTGTTTATTCACCATTGTTTTTCCTTTTGCTTTCAGGTTCCTTTCAATCTCGCTTTTGAAGTGTTTGTTAGGATAAATTAGACACATTTTATAATATTCTTCATCTTCTTGTTGAATAGCAGATAGCACATTCATTATGCCAGAGAAATCCCCATATTTATATATCCCTTCTCTTACAATCTGGTCTCGTTTTTCTTGTGTATCAGAATCTGTATTTCGGTATCGTTCATAGTCGATAAATGAAGGTATAGTGATGGTTGTTGGTCTCATCGTTCTCTCAGTCTTTCTAACTCCACGACCAATGTTTTGAATAATGTCAATATAAGATGATTTTGAATCTACGAATACAATATGGTTTGCATTCTTTGTATCAACACCTTCTCCGATTGTTTTACAGCTTGAAATAATATATATTTCATTCTCTTTTGTTTTATCTAATGCATTAAGAATTTTATCTCTTTCGGAAATAGGAGTATTACTTGTCATTGGTTTAAAAGTAATCTTTTTGTATTTGTTTTTCAGGCTTGGGAACTCATTATTTATCATTCTGTTAAATGTCTCTTTGAATAATTCGTCGTTAACAAAATCTTGTACATTCGTTTTGAAATTGTATTCATATTCAGATGTGATTTCACCTTTACTTTCTTGAAGGATAGTCTCTTCCTTCGTTTCATCATCTTCTTGAGAGTCACAATCAAATTCAAGTTCACATTCAAGTTCTTCAGATTGTTTTGAATTGGCATAAGTATGAAATGTTAGGACTCGATTGTTTTCAGTACTTAATATGTTCCTAATCATAATCTCGTAAATACGGACGATTTTCAGTTTCATTTCCTCTTGAACATTATTTGTTATATTTCCTATGATTTGGAACTCGTTTAGAGCATCTGAATTTAATCCGTCGATATATGTTGCATTAGCAATTCTTTCACCACAATGAGAATCGGTAGTCCCGTCATGCATTATGATACCGTTAGAATTTCTTGGTGTAGCAGTAAAAAATAATGCTTTTTCATATTGTGTATCAATATAAATTAATCGTTTATATATAGGACTGACAGAATGATGAGCTTCATCAAAAATGCATAAATCAATCTTCTTTTTACGGACAATTAGACAATCATATAATGTTTCTAGAGATTGATATGTAACCAATATTATCTTTCTTCTCTTTGAATTTAGGGCTCGTTTAATCTTGTTTTTATCGGTTGTTGCTGATATCAAAGCTTGACTTTCATCGATGGAGCATATAGAAAGGATAGAAAAATCATTATTGGAGTTCAATCCGCAATTGTGAATATAGTCGCTATTAAATTGTTTAAGTAGGTTGATATAGGGAAATACAAAAACTGTTAAGTCTGATAAATAATCAAAAATGATATTGTACATGAGTCTTGATTTGCCAAGACCGCAAAATGCTTGGATTAACATTGTAGAAACAGTTGGATCTAATAATTTTTCTGTCATTATGGAATATGGTTCAGAAAGGATTGGTCTAATAGGAAGATGCTTAATCATATCAATTTTTCGTTCAATAGAGGACATATTCAATAGTTCTAATCATAAATGTGATTTCTTATTTTTTTTCAATTTAATGTTTGAAGATTGTTTACAAGCTAAATATTTTGTAATATTCTTAAGTTCAATAACAGGCTTGCTAATAGATTACTTTACAACATGTTCTTTTTCTTGATGTGGTCTTTCTCTTATAAATATTCCTAGTCATATTATAATCTGAACTCTTGAGTCAACCTATGTGCAGTTCAATGTCCTTTGAAACAAACTGCTATGAGACTTGTTGAAAATCAAGATACACATGAACATATTGAGTGTTTACAGTATCTAATTGACAATCTCATCAAACAACAATAAATAAGAATAATAAATAATAAAGTTTTATATTGGTATCCAATATAAAATTCTAAAGTTTCAAATGACATATGGTCGATTAGTTATATAATAAATATTTACAGTTTAATTATATATTGATAATATTTCTTCCATCCAGTATTTTTCTAAGCCTAAATAACATCCAGATACTTTGCACTTATCAATAGATGAACGAGCTAAGTCTGCTACATCCTGTAGATTTTTCTTATTATACTCATTTCTTTCCATTATTTGTCTATACAAACTATCCTCATCTATATCATGATCCTCAAATGCTTTTTTCAATTTCTCAAACAGTTTTCTCTTGTCGATATATGGTCTTATGCATCTCTTCCCCTCTTCTACATCTTTAAAAACCAACTTGAATTGAGATGATAATTTATCAACAACAGATAGAGCACTCTTATGTGATATATCCTCTGGTTTAACATTAAGAACATTGTTTGCTTTTTCAAATAATTTTAAAGTTGAATTGCTTTCCAATCTATCTGTTTCGTATAACTCGATTATTAAGTCACAGTTGAATTCTGGTTGTAATTTCAATATTTCATTAATCGCACTTACTCTATGTTGACCATCGAGAAGTTGTATTTTTCCGTCTTCAGAACGAACAACCTTAAATGTTCCCATGACATGACCTTGTTTCGTAAACTCTTTTGCTAACTTCATAACATGATCTCTATTAAGAGGTCGTTGTCCAATCCAAACTTTAACTGTAGTTACAAATTTTTTAGCTCGTGTGACATAAAGTTTAATATGAGCATTTTCAAATATCAAATTCCCTAAGATATCGGTTTGATTTTCTCCTTCGGAATCAGATTCTTCTTTTATTATTTCAAGTTGATTTTCAACTTGATTTTCATATTTATATTCTTCTTTTACAATAGACTGATTTTCAGTCTTAGTCTCATAACCAAATATTCTACTGATAATTGACATTTTGTTTAATATCAATTTTTAACTATAAAAATCAATTTCAATTTATCTATTAATAAATGATGGAATCAAAAGAATCTGGGATTTTAGAACGAATTAGTAAAGGTCAAGTTGACCTGGTCGATGCTTTATCTGTTCCAACCAAAAACAAACTGATTAATGTAGCTGGTTATTTATTGAATCGTAGTATCGGTAACAAAGAATTAGCAATCAATATACTGTCTAATTTAAAATTAGAAGATATATACCTGAATGTAAGACTGCGAAGACATGTAGCTAGAAATATGTCGAAAGTCCTTTCAACAATCAAAGATGTGAAACAAGGTAATCAATGCAGAGAATTATTAACCAGATATATTAATATCGTTAAAATACTCGGTTCAGGTTCATTTGGAGAAGTATCAATATGTAGTTTAGTTGATAAATCAAGCATATATGGTCGTTTCCCATTCGCTCTCAAGATGGCTAAAATAATGAAAGGAACAACAGATGAAAATCATATTGCTAAATTGATTAATAGATTAGTGCTTAATTCTATTGCCCAAAACTTACCGATATTATTCGACACCTATTACTGCGATAAATGCAATTTTAAATCAAAAACGATAGTTGGGAAAGTTTCTAAATGTACTTTTTCTATAAGTGAAATAGCAACTGCAGGAGATATGGTAGGTTGGCTTAGAACGAATCCACCAGAAAATGAACTCGATTCAGCTATATTCCAAATTATGGCTGGTCTTCATGCTCTTCAGTATCATTATGGAATAATGAACAATGACATTAAAGCTGAAAATATTCTTATCTATAATGTTAATCGTGGAGGATACTGGAAATATACAATCTATGGTAGAGATTTTTATGTTCCAAATTATGGAAAACTCTTCGTTGTTAATGACTTCGGAGTTTCCCAGATTTTTTTCCCTCAATTTAAAGAACAAAAAGTGATTGCTCGTGAGGATTTAGGCACTAGGTTATTCGTAATAAGAGATGATAGGTTAGAACCTTTAAATACCCCTTTTCTTAAAGCAGGAAAAAATCAAGTTCAATCAGCAGTTATTCAATGGGACCAACCTCCAACAACAACATATGTCAACAATACATACTTTGAAACCAAGAAAAAACAACTAATAAATATTCCAGTTTTAAATCAGTCTCAAAAAGATTTTATTATTTACGATTCAAATGATTTAAGATTCTACGGATCAAGTGTTGTTCCACCATTAGAATTTATGAGCGATACTCAGGATGCTATTCGAATTTTTACAGGAGGAAAACGAATGAGTCAGGGTTTTGTTCATAGAACATTTGAAATCAGTCCAAGTTTCAAATCAAAACTGAATGATTATGCTATACCAAAAGATATGTCATATATTGCATTTTTAATAGATAAATCAACTAAATCCAGTAATTTATCAAAGATTTTAGCAGGATATTTTATCTTAGATTATTTTACTCGTAATACTAACTACACTAGACCTGTAGATAGAGACTTAATTATATCCAGTATCAGAACAAGCTAAACTCAAAAAAAATATCTATTATAATAAATGAGTAAACCGATTCCTATTAACAAGAGTCTGTATGAAAAAGTGAAAGATGAAGCTAAAAGAAGGTTCAAGGTTTATCCAAGTGCATATGCAAATGGATGGTTAGTCAAAGAATACAAGAAAAGAGGAGGTACTTATAGTGGGAAAAAACCTAAGACGACTGGATTATCAAGGTGGTATGCCGAGAAATGGATTAATGTTTGTGAATTACCCAGAATTGTCACATGTGGTCGTTCAAAAAATAAACCTTTAGATATATGGATTCGTGAGTATCCATATTGCAGACCATACAATAAAATAACACCAAAAACACCAAAAACAGCTAAAGAGTTATCTCCGTCTGAAATCAATAGGAGATGTGCAAAAAAACGAAAAGACCCATCGAAACGAGTTTATTAGTTAAATTGATTTATCACTTGGATTCAACTGATAAAATAGAGAAATGACTCAGTTTAATAAATTCAATGAAAATCTATATCAATTATTAAATCCAACTGGATTTCAACCTTCAAGATTCGTCCATGATAAATACGGGAAAAAGTATACTCGTAATGATTATAACAGTGATAAAACGATGGGATGTCGTGGTGTTAGTTTTTATATCTTCGCAAGCATGACTAACAATATCAATGAGTTAAATGAATCTGTTCCTAAAAGGGAAAGATTAGATTCATATATCAAAAAATTTGAACTGATTTCACCTTCAAAAACGATTAATAAAACAATTGATGTTCCGAATAAATCAGTGTCAATTGTAAGCCTGTTCGCTAATATTTTCGAAGGATATTATGTACCTTGGCATACTTTTATCCTTATCCGTTTCGATAATCCAACTGGAAGCAACTTCAAAATTTTACAAAGTTGGAATGATGAAGAATTAATAATTTCAATATATGAATTAAGTTCCAATTGGATTTCAAATCCATGTGATTACATTTTATCAATAATTGAAAATCGTGATGCAGAAGCCTGGAAACAACTATTTGGATATAAAACATGTGAGAATATTTGTTTTGAAAAAGAACTGAAATATCAGTTCAATTTTCAATTGTTAAATGATGATATCGATTGTTCATGGTATGATATGTGTTTGTAGTTATTATTCAATTTGAATAACAACTTAATTATTCTGACTCTGAATCAGATTCTTGATCAGCATCAGAATCTTCATCAATTCGAGTTTTTGTTCTGCAAATAGGACAAACGAACTTCTGTCTCAAATGTTGAAAACAGTGCCTGCATATTGGATGGTCGCATATAACAGTCTTGGTCATTGTTAACTCGTAGCATACAGAGCATTCTTTTCCGTCAACAAACTGATTACCAAACGGTTCAATATACTCCTGTAAACTACCGGATACTTTATCAAATTTCAGTGTAGTAACAACTTGGAAAATGCTTTTTAGCATATGACATATATCGTCTTGCACGAACTCTTTATTGTTACTTTCAACATCAAAAGCACATGTATATGTATACAGATTTTTATAAGGAGGTAACTTGTCTCTCGTCTCAAAAACCATATGAGAACAATGAGTTGAGCAAGGTATTTTTAAGGTTGATATGACTTGAATATTATCGATTTTTGATAAGTGTCTAAAGATGATTGAATAGTTTCCTCCGTTGTTATTTGTCTTATCGACAATCGTTTTATACTTATTATAACAATGCTCTGAAAGCAATCTATATAAGTCAGATTCAGTGTTTTCCATTTTATATTATTATATTATTTATCTAACTATTTAAACTGAAATGAAGTTGTAAATTTATTTATTATACAATTAATTAATCTGTACAATATGTTTAACCTTAACTCAGAACCCGCTTTCCATTTATCAATAACAGATGGGTCAATCACTATATACTCTGTTGTAGGCACATCACAAGATAGTAAAAGTCTTGTCTTATTAAAGTATACAATAAACTGGACTGCTATTCCATTTAAAAGATGATACTTACAATAGTTTAGTCTATTGCATGGTAATGAACATTGTTGTTGATTCCAATAAAAAAATTGACATCTCTGTTTATTTTTAAAACTGTATTTTTTTATTTTTGCAAACCATTCAATCAATTTACTTAACATTTATTATTAGAGATTTTTCCATATATAATAAATATGAAGGCTTACATGATTAGTCTAAATGATTCTACAGAAAAGATAGATTATTTAAAGTCATTTGGAATTGAAACCGTGTTGGTCAAAGGTGTTAATGGTAAAACAATCCCAATGGAAGAGATAGTGAAACGAGTTTCAAATACATATAAAACATTCGGTCCTAAAAGTGCTATTGGTTGTGCTATATCCCATATGAATACATGGAAGATGTTCTTGGAAACAAGTGATGAGTATGCGATCATCTTCGAAGATGATGTTGTCCTTGAAGATAACTTTAATGAGAAGTTGAAACTTGCTCTACAAGATGTTCCTAAAGATTATGATATACTTTACATTGGATGTACAGGTTGTGATGATGAACAAAAATTTAATACCATCAAATTTATGGCAACTTTTTGGATGTCTCCAAAGACATTTAATCCACCTAGGAAAATAACTGATCATATTAGTATTCCATCAGCAGCTTTTGCTACACATGCTTATATTGTATCTCGTAAGGGTGCAACTAAGCTATTAAAAAATCTTGATGGCAAACTGCATCACCATATCGATATATGTATTCAAAACTTAGTTCTTGATAATCAGATAGAATCATATGCAGTAACACCAAGAATAGCATATCAAACATCTACAGATGATAATCAATCTGAAAATGTAAGTTCAAATTACCCATTGATCGTAACTTCAGTATTGAATAAAATATATGTAGATAAACTGTATAAGGCACAGTATCTTTTTTCAGTTTCTGTTTTTAGAATAGGCAACTTCAATGTCAATGCATTTACTATAATGTTTTTTATTATTGGTATATTATGCATGTTGAAAGGTATCGATGTAAGGATAATGACTATTGTCTTCCTTCTTATATCTTCACCTGATATAGTTCTATCTAAAAACCTATATGATGTTCAGGTTATATTATTTAACTATTTTGCATTGATCTTACCTATTCTTCTTAAGAAGATCATTGTAAGAGGTAAAAAATTTAACTTTTGAATTGGAAACTAATTCAAAGTATAATATACTTTAAGAAATGAAAAGTAAATTGCTTTTCAATTCAAAATATACATATCGATAGATACATATTATTAATCTCCTCGATTATTTCATATATGCTTTATAATAAATAATGAAAGCCTATATGATTAGTCTAAATGATGCAACTGAAAAGATAGAATACTTAAAGTCATTTGGAATTGAAACCGTATTGGTAAAAGGTGTTAACGGGAAAACAATGCCAGACGAAGAGATAGTGAAACGAGTCTCAAGTCGATATAAAACATTCGGTCCTAAAAGTGCTATTGGCTGTGCCATATCCCATATGAATACATGGAAGATGTTCTTGGAAACAAGTGATGAGTATACAATCATCTTCGAAGATGATGTTGTCCTTGAAGATAACTTTATTGAGAAGTTGAAACTTGCTCTGCAAGATGTTCCTAAAGATTATGATATACTTTATCTTGGTTGTGCAGGTTGCGATGAGGAACAGAAAATCAATATAATCAAACTGTTTTCCAGATGGACATTTCTACCAAAAACATTTAAGAAATCACAGAAAATAACAGAAAATATTAGTATCCCATCTCTCGCTTTATGTGCTCATGCTTATATCTTATCGAGAAAAGGTGCAACTAAACTGCTAAATCAACTTGACGGTAAAGTAAATAATCATATTGATATCTGTATCCAAAACTTGGTTCTTGATAACGAAATAGAATCATATGTAACCACACCAAGAATAGCATATCAAACATCTACAGATGATAATCAGTCTGAAAATGTAAGTTCAAATTACCCATTGATTGCAACTTCAATATTGAATAAAATATATGTAGATAAACTATTCAAAGCTCAATATCTTTTTACCGTATCGGGTGTTAGGATAGGTAATTTCAATATAAACATGTTTCCAACTATCTTTTTTATTATTGGTATATTATGCATGCTAAAGGGTATAGATATAAAGGTAGTAACTCTGGTCTTCCTGCTTATATCTTTACCTGATATAATTTTGTCTAAAAATCTAAATGATGTTCAGGTCATTTTATTTCACTATTTCGTATTAATATTACCTATTCTTATTAGGAAGATAATAAAACAATAATGAACTTTTGAATTGGAAATGAATTCAAAAGAAAATATTTTATCGTTTGTTTTAATTTGGAGAATCCTATGACTTAATCTTTGTTTAATTATCAAAATAGAATAAAAATACTATAATAAATGAAAAAGATACCGAATGATATTGATAATCCAATTGATAATGTATTAATTCAATTTGCAGATTGTTTATGCCCTTACTTCTACAGTATGGGATATACTCCAAACATGATTACAACCTATTCTCTCCTAACCGGAATGATTTCCTGCTATTTCCTCTACCATAAGAAACTCGCTCTATTTGCATTTTTCTATTTTGTATCATACTTTTTCGACTGTTTTGACGGTCACTATGCCAGAAAATATGATATGACATCAATGATTGGAGATATGTACGACCATTTTAAAGATTGGACTGTCTTCCTGATCATATTGTATATATCATATATCAATTCAAAACATAATATGAACATACGAGTTTTCAGTTTGATATTGATTATTATATTGATGATGTGTATACATATGTCTTGTCAGGAAGCTAACTGCGACAATAAGTTTAAAAATGTAAACAACAATTTCATTCTACACTCTAGTTTACTTTGTTCAGATAAGGATAATATAAAATGGACAAAATACTTTGGTTGTGGAACATTTACCGTATTATATATAGCCATTGTCTGTTGGATAAACAGAGATTAGATATTGACATCAATATCGGATATTCTATATTGAAGTAATTCATCCCAGCATTTATCTCCGTACTTAGGTCGTAATGCATACTCTTTAATATTATCAGTATTATCCAAGTCATTTTTGCATATTTGTCCGAGTTTCTTAATAGTTCCATGAGCATAACCACCATACTTTAATATTAGTTTTTTTATATCATCCTTATTCATTCTGAAAATAAACAACTCACCGTTATCATTCAGATTGGTATAGTTCAAATAATAAGATGTAAAAATGTAGTCACAACTATGGTTCATTCTCAACTGAACATAATTGAATTTTTTATCCTTACCACCATTTGAAATTTTAATTTCAAAGTTAGTCTTGTTACAATTTAAATCTCCAATACATTTTGAAGGTTCGTTTTTAATCATCTTATATTTCGTTTTGATGTAGTTTTCAATTAATGGACCTGAAAGTTGACCTGAAAGTTTGTTAATTTTGCAATAAATATGGGCATCCTTTAAGTTGTGTTGTTTCAGTATTTCAGTTTTATGGTTTATATTTAGACTGTCTAATACATGTTTGAGTTTGATTCTCTTTATTAATTGTTCGTTATTCTCTTTGAACTGAAGTTCAGTTCTGCAGATATATTTAAAAGCTTTACGGAACATATTCTAATATTATAAAGATAAAAAAGAAATTTATCATTTTAGTTTAGAAATTTAAACTGAATTACAATTTAAAAAAACGAGTATATACAAAAAATGTCAAATCATTATCTATTAAAAATTTATATCGAAGATCCTATTCTTAAAAGGATGTACGAAGAACATATCTTTGCACACAAAGATAAACTCGCTGAACATAGAAGATACGGAGACTCTGGTTTTGATCTATTAGTTCCCGATGATATTACAACTACTATTACAAACGGAGAACCAATTAAAATTGATATGAAAATTGCTATGGCAATGTACAGAACAAATTCGTTTGAAACAGAATATCCATGTGGGTATTATCTGTATCCTCGCTCAAGTTTGTACAAAAGTGGTCTTCGTCTCACTAATTCAGTTGGTATTATAGACTCTGGATATAGAGGACATATAGCTGGATTTTTTGATGTAGTCGTACCGCATACAATCCCTCGATATTCAAGATTGTTACAAGTATGTGCACCTGATTTGACTCAAATTTATACCATCTTTATGGTTGATTCAATAGAAGAACTTGGAACTACAAGACGAGGCATTGGTGGTTTTGGTTCAACTGGAATTTAGTTCAAATTTTAAATTTTATAAAATTTAAAATTACAGTTCAGTTTAAACTGAATTTCTAGATAGGTTTTATTGATAGTAAGTAACGATCTGATATCATCTTTTGATATCCTCTTTTAATTTTCTGATAATATTCAGTTGTGATTATTAATTGAAAATGTATTTTCAATACTGTATTCCAATTTAATTTTACAATCTTTATGAGTACAAATAAAGTTAAATTTAAATTTAATTGGTATATAATAAAATGGCAACACAAACTCAACTTAACAAGATAATGAAACTCCAGCAACAAGCTGATGTTAAGAAACTAATGGGAGATGGTGAAAGCAAAATGCAGGGTAAAAAAATGCAACAATCGGCTCCGAAGATATCAGCACTACAAAACATTGATTCGGAAGATAAAGCTGTTAGAAGTTTTTTTCAAGACAATGATGCGAATGATACAGAACAGTTTAAAAGTGAACTGACTCGTTTTACAAATTCTAAACCTATTTGGAAAGGCAGACGGTCTTTCTTTACCCGTTTCTTAAACGAGGTCCCAGATACTCTTTATGTTAAATTTTCTCAGCTATACTTGAATCAAGCTTTAAATTTTAAAGAATTTTTTGATAATGTATTCAAACCTAAATATATTGATAATTTATTTACTTATGGAAAATTTGATGAAGTCATGAGAGGTTTATTACAAGAGTATATCGCAAATCCTATGAAGTATTCAGAAAAATCTGAAAAAGTGAAAAAAGGAGCTTCAAAACAGATTGTAGATATGATTGATTCATTTAATGAACTTGAAAAAAGTGAGAAAAGATACTTTGCTCAAAAGTATCTTGATAACAGTATGTATTATGATGAATTTTATATGAGGTTTAAAGCAGGTACACTTGACCAAGAACCTGATACAGTTGAAGAACCTGCTAAAGTTCAAGAAGAAACTGGCAAAAACATAAGACATTTGCCATTAATGCTTGATGAAGATGGTAATGTTATCCCCCTTGCTACTGGATATAATCTATACAAATTTCAAAGACCTTTAAACAGACTACCAATCATGTCTTCTAATACGGATTTTTATCAAAGTCTAGATAAAATTAAAGGCATAACAGGTGAAATGGTTGACTTAGCAAAAATCGAGCTGAAGACCAATCTTCAATTATCTTCATCCGATATAGATGATATACTAATTGGTCTTCTTGAGAAATACGATTCTTTTGAACCTTTTGTTCAAAAGCTTGGTAAAATCATATTCTATTATGTTAACCAATTCTTTATTCGTAACCAAAACAACCGAGTTGCAAGCTTATATAAAGATAGAATTCAAAAAGGCATATTTAAGCTCAAAGGATTAGCTTATGCTAAGAAATCTGATTTCCTTCCTGAATTGTTCGAGTTTGATGATGATTCAAATTCTGAGAGTAGAAATCTGGTAAAGAAAATAATTAAAAAACAGCTTGAAATATTCTTTAAAAACTTTAAAATCAAACTACATGCGATCGTGAATACATCCGCTAAAATAAAGAACATTCATTTAAGTATATCTGATATTGTTATTCTGTCTGATTCAGATAATACTGACTACAATATATTTGGATACTACGATAATGGTCGTAAATATCTAAACATAAAGCAGGTTGATTTGAGTCTATTACCTAGTAAATTAGCTAAACATATAGAAAAAATATATGATACAGAATACGACATCGATATTCCAGTTGGTATAGCTGTAAGTGAGACGAAAGAAGAAGTTGGAGAACAGTTTAATATAGAAGAATTATATAATGAGTTTGTTTTGTCCCTGAAAAGTTTAAATGTTGATGAAGAGTTATTTCGTGATGTAACAAGTGAGGCAACAAGTGAGGCAACAAGTGATGCAACAAGTGAAACAAAAAGTGATGCAATAGATTCTCCTAAAAGAAATAGTTGTATTTGCGAAACATGTGGTTCAAAATCAGACCTAAGTTTAAAAACAAAAATTAAAGATGGTGATCAATATAAAACCATCTGCTTTTGTAGTTTTAAATGTTTCGAAAAATATAGAAACTAATTCTCAAGTATAATAAATCTTACAATGAGATTTATTAAACTACAAAGATTACATTGAACTTTTATATAAATCGTATATATAAGTTCCTTTTACAAGGTTAGATAAATTATTGATACAATCGGTTTGTTCTATACTCAAATTAAACTTTTGAGTTGTTTCTTTTATTGAATCAAAAACTATTATTTCCGTACTATTTTTAAACACAAAATCATCTTGAAATATCACATCTATACATGCAAATATTTGTTCAACCGAACTGAACATTAACCTTGAATACAGTTCACTTTTATTTTGTTCTATTTTATTTGAGATTTCATAAAATAAACCTTCGATATTGCTTGATAACATCAAAAGTGAACCTAGCATCAGTTCAAAATTTATGTTTTTAGGTCTGCAAAATTTAGACATAGAAGCAATTGATTCATAGACTGCTTCTTTAAATTTTTGAACTGAAATTGCTCGTGATTCGTCTTCAAAATATAGCATTCTAACCTGCATTGCCGTATTAACTATTGATTTTAGAATCGATAGCATGTACGGTTTGCAAATGAACTCGTTTTCAATCTTAATCCATTCGGTTAAGAATGAATTGAAATTCAACTTGAAATCAGTGTAATCTTGAATAGCGAGAGGTAATATGATAAGAGATTGTATTATGTCTAAACACTCGTATGTTCTGGCTCTGAATAGTTCTGATTTTTTCTTATTAAATTTATCAAACAACCGAACGACAGTATCTGCAGCTGATTTTTCAGCTGATTTCAACCAACCGGTTTCAAAGTCTAAAGGTAAAGGAGAAAATATCCTTTTTATTAACTTACGGAATCTTTTTGCTTTTTTTGAATCTCTTGAAATTAAGAGGGTTTTAGAAGCTGAAACGAGAAATGTTTTTGCATCGCAAACCCAATCAAATACATTTGATGTATGACCTGTTTCCGTATGAGTCAATACACAATCCATACTGGTATTATCTATTCCAGTTGAATACGATAGACCGTAATCAAAGATAACAGGGTAATGCCCCCTTGGAGCAACATAGAATTGATTGAATTCATCTATAACATATAAGAATACGAGATTTGATTTACAACGGTCCATAAAGATGTTACTAGAGTGTAAATCATAATGAGTAAATCGTATTTTCTTTTGAGCAAAAGATAGAGATAAAAGAACCTGCTTTATAGTTGAAAAAATTATCTTTTCTGATACATTTGGATTTAATAAATATTGGTTGAATTTAGGCTTATTATAATATTCAATAAGTAGTATATCGTTTTTGATACCATATGTATTTGGTTCGATATTAAAGGGATTTGCAGTCTTTGTTTTTTTATCGGTATTCTTTTGTACCAAACCATATGATCTACTAAAGTGAGGACAGTAAACCTGTAAACAGTTTAGATTTTGATATATTTTATATTCATGCCTTATTGTGTAGTTATTGTATTTTGAATACTTGAATACTATTTTTCCGTTTGGATAAACTATAGTTCCCGCAATTCCATTTTCACCTTGAAAAGGGAAAACTGTTACATCTGTAAAATCATAGTCGGATAAAGGTATGTCTTGTAGTTTACCCTTAATGTTCTCTTGTAAATTTGTATATTCCATATGTATATTATCAATTAAATCGATGAATTTAAATTAGATTTAGAGTATAATAAATGCCTATATCTGGTAAACTCATTATAGTATTCGTTTCTTTAATTCTTATCGGAATCTTAATAATAACTATTCTATTGTTAACGAGAAAAACAACTTCAATTAACAACTATACAAATTCAATTGAACATCAATATGAAATATTGGATTATAATGTAGTATTATGTATGTGTGTTCGAAATTGTGGGAAATACTTAAAGAGTATATTTAATAATATCGATAGACTCGGAAAGTGCTTCAGAATGTTTCAGTGTATTTTTGTATACGATAATTGTTCTGATAACTCTGCTGAACTATTAGAAGAATACAGGAAGAAATCAAGCTATAATGTTACTCTTATTAATAATATAGGGAATGATAGCCCATATAGAACAGTTCGAATTGCTAATGCAAGAAACAGATTCGTTAAAGCTTTAAATATGATTGAAAAAGTAGATTTTCATATTGTTATAGACCCGGATGATGTAAATATTTATCCTTGGAATCTTGATGTTATCCTACCATACTTAAACCGTAGCGATTGGGATTGCTTAACATTCAACCGATATTACTACTATGATATTTGGGCTTTACTTTATGGAAAGTATAGACATCACTGTTGGGGATTTGGAGATATGTCAGGTGATGTAGTTTCAACTATGAATCATGATATTGAACAGAAATTATCAGAACTTAAAAATAATGAATTATTAGACTGCTTTTCAGCTTTTAATGGTTTCGGAATATATAGAACATCTATCTTTAGAGACTGTGTGTACGATGGTTACTATGAGAACATCAAAAAATATTTTACGGATGAAGAAAGAGCTCAAACCCTTGAATTTTTAAAACAACAAATGTTATCATATGGAATAGATTCAACTAACTTGAAAATAGATGAAGATTTTATAGAAATCGCAGAGCATGCGAATTATCATTTAAGTGCAATTCAAAATAAAGGTGCAAAAATTAGAATATCAAAAGATATTTATTATACTATTCCGAATGGTGAAAAAGATTTACCAGAATGTCCATATAGAAGAATTCCAAAAGGTGAAAAAGATTTACAAATTTTGTAAATTGAATTTCAATATAGAAGCATTTCGAAATCAGAAATATCAAATGTCAACCGAAAGCAAAAATGAACTTATCAATATCTATCTTGGCAATCAAGAGATTAAATCGACTATACTTAATGATGTAACGGCAGAAAGAAGATATATCATTCTTCAAAATGATACTTTACAAGCTGAGAACAGGAACCTTAATAATCGTATTCATGAGCTTGAAAATCAGATTGAAGAGTTAGAAACAGATTCTGCCAAGATGGAAAGGAGTGCAACATATATTAAAGGAATGCTTAAAAACTTTGTTGAAGTTGATAAGCTCTATAAAATTGTCGATAAAGAGAATACTCAGTTACAGTCTAAAATGACTAAAATATACATTGACATGAAATCATTACTTTTTACAAATTTAATCATATACAAGGTCATTTCTATCTTATTTTTCTCAATTTGCTTTTGTATTGGAAATCATTCTATATTCTTTATACTCGATAATTTATTGTGTCTATACATCTTTTATGAATACAATAGCAAATTTAAACGAAATACCAATCTCTCTGAGTCTGAGAATACGATGGAAATACGGGAAAAGATTAAAGATATCCATAAATCTCAAGACTACATTGTCGATTTAATCGACAACTGTTAATATTTTAATCGTAATATATTTTAAATTGTATGACAATTTAAAATGTTATAATAAATGATTGTTTTCTGTAAAAAACGAATGCCTTTTATCCTAAAAGTAAGTTGTGACTCAGACTGGAATTGCAATACAGATTTGCATATTGAAGAATCGTTCAATACACTTCAAAGCATAATGAGAGAAGCTGAATATCAATTTATTTTTCTTTGGGTTTTAAATGAGAATCTTCCACCTTTTTCATCTATACTTAAGATTGTGAGCAAGTTGATTTTGTTACATAATGATTTGAAGATATCAATCGACTTTAATATACTATATTGTACAAATGAAGACACAATAAAGCTAGTTGAGAAAATATTGTGTATATATCAACCATCGAGACCGATTAAAATAGCAAGAAATAATGAAGATGTATTAAAGTTTGTTAATCAATAATTAAATGACAAATCAGTTCAAAAAATTATATTATATTTTAAATTGTATTACAATTTAAAACATTATCTATATACTCTTAATTATTCTCCTTTTTGTAGTTTCCATCGTCGTGCGAGTTCAACAATAATTTCCTTTGCTTTCAAGTTTGGAAGTTCAGATTTTACTAAAGGTCGATTTTGCTCACAAAACAAAAGATAAGTAGATTTATGCTTATTACCATCTGGCTTTTTTGAACTCTTTTTCACACTTTGCTTTTCACTTGCATATCGGTCATGGTCTAAATGAGCCAGTTTCTCATATTTAGCTAGTTCTGATGCTCGTGCCTTATTTGCTTTCAAGTCTCTCCATCGTTGACCAAGGAGAACGATAACTTGAACTGACTTCAAGTCTAGATTTTCCGAAGTAATTTTCTTTCGTTCATCTTCACAGAAAAATAAATAAGCAGACTTGGATTTCTTTGGTTTATCACTTTTATCTTTCTTAGGCTTCTTAAGCTCTTTACCTGAAAGAATTGCTCGTAGTTGATTCTGATTATCACGAGCAGTCCATGATTCAAGCGAGATATCAGTTCCCGATAAAAATACTTTCATAAAGCTATTCATATTTGTTGTTAATGATTTAGTGTTGGTAGTTGTCATTTTTCTATAGGAAATCTATTTTATAAGCCATAATTATCAGAAAATACAAAAGCTGTTACATTATACTCTTGATATATTGAATAAGTTCAGATTTCTTCATTTTTGAGTATCCTTTCAGTCCTTTCTTTTTTGCTAAAGATTGAAGCTGTAACAAAGTTAATTTTGTTATACTTTGTTGTGAAGGTGATGGTTTTAAGTCCCCATGTTTGATATATTGAATAAGTTCAGATTTCTTCATTTTTGAGTATCCTTTCAGTCCTTTCTTTTTTGCTAAAGATTGAAGCTGTAACAAACTTAATTTTGAAATACTTTGTTGCGAAGGTGATGTTTTTAAGTCCCCATGTTTGATATATTGAATAAGTTCAGATTTCTTCATTTTTGAGTATCCTTTCAGTCCTTTCTTTTTCGCCAAAGATCGAAGCTGTAATAAACTTAATTTTGTTATACTTTGTTGTGAAGGTGATGGTTTTTGAGAACTTGATATTTTAAGAGACATATATAATGCCTTTCCTCTTACTTCTGGATCACTATCAAAATAGTCACTAAATAAAAAATCAGGTTTTTTTCGTTTGGTATCATCGTATATGTTATTTTGAAATAAGTTCAATGACAATTTAAACTGTTCGATATCATTTTTTGTAAGATACAAAATATTATTATGAAGTAAACTATTATTTATATATGATAGTCCAGTTTGTATTTCACTTCTATTTTTTTTATAATAATATAACGATGAGATAAGAATCAAAATACCAAGTGACCATCCTAATGCACCTTTTTTTTTTAATACTGAATTCAACTTAAAAAACCCATATGTTGAACCGATAGGAGGATAAGTTGCAATATAATCTCGTTGATAATCAGAAACCGCACTACCCAAGTCTCCAAGAAAAAACTTAATTTCTTTATTTTTATCACATTTATACAGAACATTATTCGGTTTCATGTCAGTATAAACATATCGATTATCCAATTCAAATAGGCATATCAATTGTTTTCTAATAGTTTCAAATATATCTAGAAACAAGGCTGGATTGTCATTCATATTCTGAAGATTTGCTAAAAAAAAATCTTCAAGGTCTCCATCTGCTAACTCCATGAAATAGGCAAAATTTGAACCTATAAAATCTTTTTCAGAGTATTTAACTCGTAGTATACCACAATCGGATTGGTTCAGTTTATCCGATATTAAATTCTCATCATTAGACCTAGTCATTTTCAAAGCTAAAGCAACATTCTTTTTTTTATCCACAAATTTTAATACTGTTCCGTAACTTCCACTACTAATAATTTTTTCGTAATCGAATAGATAATAATTTACATTATCAAACGATTTTTCTCCTTTGTTTTCAATATGAATTTCGAATTTTTCTGAAGACAATACTTTTACATCCGATGGTTCATAATTTGAACCGAATATATAATCATACAATCTCTCTTGGTTTTGATGATTAAATTTGATATCCTTACATAATCGCATTTATTATATCTAAAATTATATTTATTCATTAATTATAAGATCTCTACTACTACATTCAAATCATATTGAACATCAATATGATTTATAATTGAATTTAATGTCGTCCTTTAATGATAAACACGACTATAGGACTGATAATAAACATAGATGGAAACAGGTAATTGCTCCTGTATGTTTGGGTTCTTCAAACTGATTTGCTTCTATCATATCAATCGGTACTTTTATAGGGAGATAAATTCTATATTTAATTTTTGAATTGTAAAAGTATTTAACTTTTATAATTTACTTTGAATTGAAGATCAGTTTATATCTACAGATAATTCAATCGATACTTTTATAAGGAGATAAATTCTATATTTAATTTTTGAATTGTAAAAGTATTTAACTTTTATAATTTACTTTGAATTGAAGATCAGTTTATATCTACAGATAATTCAATCGATACTTTTTCAAGTGTCAAAATCTACTGATGGACCATTTCATAAATGTATTCTATTACAATAGATAAACTATATATCTTTTCATTAAATTTATATTGAAATACAATATAAATTCTTATTCATTATAAAATCCATTCTCCAGTCTAGTATAAAGCTTATCAATCATGTTTCTAAAAAACATTCCATAAATATCATCATTCAATAATGTTAATATGGAAATCTTCTTCGTTATCTTGTTTCCAATAGAATTAGACTGAGAATCCCCTTCATATTTATAAAAATACAAAATCCAACCAAAAATTGGATCCTTGTAGATTCTTTTACTATTATCGAATTTCCAATTATAATCGATCATTTGATTGCTTCGTCTCAGTTTTATACCATTTATCAGTATCCTATACACATCTGGATACTCAGATTTTAAATCACACGAAAGAACCGAATTGTTGAAAATCAACCAATTTTTCATATCTTTTTCAGCCTTATCTTTATCTCGATAACAATATAAAATACCAAAATGATTTGTGCCTCTTATAAGAGGAGTTGCAGTATTACAATAAGAACAAACCATATCACTATCATTTCCATATGATTTTGGTTTAGCAGGAATATGGATTTTATCAAGTGACAGGTTTCTCATACAGGAGAAACAAGCTTGACTAACCCCAGAGTCATCATTACAAATAAAACACTTTCCAAATTGAAATTCAATATCCATTTTCTAAATATTGTATATTAATTTTATTTTAAAATCATTTAAATCGAGTTTAAGATTTTAATATTACGACATAATAGAATAAATATGGAAACAACAGTGAATGTACCTACTATTCCTATGACTAAAAGTATCGATGAGACTAAATTAGAAAATACATTTTCTGATTTTAAACATAAATTTACTTCTATTCTAAATCAACCTCAAACTCCTTTTAGTTCTATACTGAATGAATGTCAACCGCAAACTCCTTTTAGTTCTATACTGAATGAATGTCAACCTCAAACTCCTTTTAGTTCTATACTGAATGAATGTCAACCTCAAACTCCTTTTAGTTCTATACTGAATCAAACTCTATTTTCAACTCAAACTATATTTCACCATAAGGTTAAACAAGAATAATTTCAATTCAGAATCAAGTAAATTTATATTGTAATTCAATATAAATTTTTATTAAACCATATATGTTCTCATATATTGTAAAATTTCAAAAAGCACCTTACAATCAAACTGATTGTATTGAATTATGTTATCTATTAAGTTTTTGTCATGAGATACATAATAATCATAAGCTTGTAACATAGCTGAAATTCCCGAATTAACAGATGATGAGTCAACAGAACAAGTAATCATTCCATGATTTTTCATAGCTTTAGCCACTGATTTTAAACCGTAATCTAAACAACCTCGAATGACTATAGGTTCGTTTTTAAAGACAACATATAAGTCACACCAATTTAAATTCAGTTTGTTTCTATTATTACGAATCTCAGCTCGATTCCAAATTGAAGGTTCAGCAGCCCAAAAAAACAACTTAGGGTAATTCATAAGTGTCATAAATTCAGAAAACTCATTCATAATCCTATTTTCATCTTGACTTGTAAGCTCATTACAAACGAATTTTTTATACTCAAATTCACTTTCTGAATTAACAAAACCAACACCAATCAAAAATATAATTTCAGTCGCATTTTGAATCGGAATGCTTGTATCTGCAAATATATCTGATATAGTCTCAAAATCAATAAATACTTCATTTTCTCTTGTTTTCCAATTGAAAAGATTATTTTGAATTTGAACTGGTAATATGTTTAATTCTTCTTGTCTATTGATATTTAATATCGAATCTACAATAGGTTTATAATTACCGTATATATTTAAATTGGTCGAAGAGCAGTTTACATCATTCCAAGAATTAATTCTATGTGTATATATTCCAAAATTACGGTTTTTTGTGTTACAGTTCCAAACTAAAGTTATCTCCTTGATTTCTTCTGCAATTCTCCGTTTTTCATTCATCCAAGGTCCCGAATCAAACGACATGTTAGGGTATAGCTCGATTCTTGTAGGAGGTGATACTGACCATAAGTGTCCTTCAGCTTTAACAAGTCTAACCCAGTCAATTGCTTTTTGAGTTGAGTATATATAGTCTCTATCGATAGATGAATAATCGATTATACCTAATGTGTGAAAACAATTGGTTTCTCTTCTCTCATATCCTCTTCCAGTATAAATATACTTTCTACCCATAATAAAACCATACGGAGATGTATATCCTTGAATGTAACCTATAGCATCAGTATATATTTTAACCTGAGATTTGTAAGCAGGTTGTTTACAAACATTTAACAAGTGTTTTCCATCAGATCGAATCTTTAAAGATGAGAATTTGATATCGATAACAACATAATGATAATCACCGTTTAGGTTTGGTGCTTTTAATGTTGGTTGAAAATCAATAGATAAAATATCAACCAACTGAAGGAGATAATCACTACGGATGAGTATATCGATAATCCCCTGAGTATTATCAATTGTATTTTTTACTGGAACAGAAAATAGTAATGGTACCCCCTGCATCATGAAAGTTACACTTTGTTCACACGACTCTTGTGTAATAAATTTAGAAACAAACTGAACTTCAATCTTGTTTTTATGAATATAGTCTATCAGTTTCTCTTCGAACTCGTTTCCTTTATTGCAAATGTAGTCGGTGAAATTATCCTTACTGTAAGCTTCTTTTCTGTAAATTCGTAACCAATCTACAAGATGGTCATTATTCATGTAGTTGTAAACATGACTTGCAGAGACTGTAATATGGTTATATTTATGTTCATTATCAATTTTTCGTTTTTTCATTTATAGTTATATTGAAATCTTTAGTTAAAGATTTCGTTCATAAGTTATTATTAATTTTTTTTATTATCTATATAATAAATGCCTTCACTAAAAAGAAAATCTCCTCATCGTTCTCCCATGAGAATGTCTCGTCCTATCAGACGAAGCAAGTCTCCTAAACGAAGCAAGTCTCCTCGCCGAATGAAGTCTCCCATGAGAAGCAAGTCCCCTCGACGAAGCAAGTCCCCTCGACGAAGGAAGTCCCCTCGACGAAGCAAGTCCCCTCGACGAAGGAAGTCTCCTAAACGAAGCAAGTCTCCCATGAGAAGCAAGTCCCCTCGACGAAGGAAGTCTCCCATGAGAAGCAAGTCTCCCATGAGAAGCAAGTCCCCTAAACGAAGAATGGTAAGTGTTAATAAAATGGATCTGGATGCCTGTAGAGCAAGATCTGGTTATCATGTTATTAAAAGACATATGAGAAAGGGAAAAAGTGTTTCGCCTTCTTGTAGAAAATCTAGAGTAAGTAAGAAATCTCCTCGTCTCTGTCATAAACTCGGAAAAGACAATTGCAAAGATGTTGCTGCTTGTAGATGGGTTGTTTCCCATGTTAAAAAGGGACTAAAGCATAAGAGCAAGGTTTTATCCCACTGTAAAAAGGCACGAGTTGCTAAATCTCCCAGTCGTTCTCGTAGAATGTCCCGATAAATAATCAACAATTTAAATTTATATTGAAAAAATATAAATTTTACAGTTCTTCATCCAATTCAATATCACTTATATTTAATGATTCTTTTAATTCCTCCAATTTCTTCCGTTCCTCCTGCAAAAGCATTTTTTCTTGTTTAATTTTCTTGAGTATCTTTAATCGTTTAAAATTCTCGATTTTTATCTCCTCCAGTTTAGAGTCGATATTAACGATATGGCTGATTTTTTGTTTTTCCAATTCAAATTCATCCTTTTGTTTTTTTAGAAGTTCTAGCTGTTGTTCAAGTTGTTTCTTTTGAATTATTATATCACGATGAAATCTTGAATTTCCAGATACAAAATAGAATGGATTTTTTTCAAACTTTTTCAGTAACAAATGAAACTGATTCATAAATAAGTCGAATCCTCTTGGTGTTAGAATCTGTATATCAATTGGATATTCATGAGAATCTCTTTTTGAAGGGGAAACCAAGTTGAAAATATCAATAATAAAACGAGAAACAAACTCATAAGGATATGAATACATGGTTATATCGGATTCTGTTCTGCTCTCTGTTCTAAACTGGAAAATCATAATTTTACTGGAAAACACATAGATGTATATATCTTTCGTTATATTCGAGTCAGAAGAACGATATGGTAAATCAATATGTTTAATGTAAATCAACCTATACTTCTCTATATACATATTTATTGTCCTCACTATTATACTTTTAGTACACCTCTTCAGTTCAGTATCACCACCACACCAACAACCAGTTATATTTTTGGATAATTTAGATTCAAAACTATGAGTAAAAGACTTGTATTCTTCACTATCTAAATCAACTTCAATATCATCATCTTCGTAAATATAATGAGACATCTTTTTATGAACATGACTCATGATTGAATTTATATTTTTTTCAATTAGTTTACGAAATGTAGTATTGTATGTTTCATCTAAAACTGAACTGATATTATCTTTAATAAATTCAGAATATTTTTTGGTATCAAAATGGTTTAAATCCCCTGTAGTTTCAACTTGTTCTCCCATTTTATTTTCTTCAACCATTTTACAATATAACTACAATTAAAATTTGAAATTGAATTATATTGGTTCTTTAAATCGTATTTATAAAATGATTGAGGTTTACACTGATGGTTCGTGTTTAAAGAATTCAGGCGGAAGTCCAGGTGGATGGGCATTTATTATGATTATAAATGATATAAATTCCTCTTATAGTACGGAATATCATGTATCTGGAAACAATTCAAATACAACAAACAATAGAATGGAACTTCAAGCTGTAATCGAAGCTTTATCATTCGTCATAGAAGAAGTTATAGATGTTCGTTCAAAGTATAGAATATACACTGATAGCAAGCTTACTTTGCATTGTGCAAAAAGAGAATGGAAACGAAATGCAAATTTAGATTTATGGGAAATTTACGATGCAGTATCAAAAGATAAGGAGATCGAATGGATATGGGTTAAAGCTCATAACGGTAATAATTATAATGAAATGGTAGATAAGTTAGCAAGAGATAGTGCCAAATCAATCTAACTAAAATTTGCAGTTGTAAAACCATACGGTGTTATAACTATACATATAATTAGGTTAGATTGGAACAGTTACTTTTCTGAATGTATTTTGTTAAAGACATCTTCGTTTTACATTTGCAACGAATTTAAATAATATGCTAACATTAATAAATAATGTTATCATATAGTGCAATCACAAATAGAGGGAAAGTTACATTACCATCAGCTGAAGGCTGGGGTTCCAATTTAAACATTCTGAAAGACCCTCCTAAATCCATACACACGAGGAGAATAAAAACTGTTGGCTCAAACAACGATGTTCTTGATGAAGTTGGAGACAGTGGAAATCGAATCGGAGAATATATCAATGTATATGCAAGAGGAGTTAATCCATCTGTAAGTGTATCTTATAGCAATACCGGTTCAAACAGCAACGGTTCTATGGCTGTTGGTGGTCAAACTCATGCTAAACTACCTTACAGAATTATGAGAGACGGTGCATTTAGACCTCCTATTCTTACTCAGGAAGACTTACTACCAGGTTCAAGATTACCAAGAGTTAAAACAGAAGCAAAAACAAATCCAATCAATGTAGATTACACTAAAAAGGTATTCGACCAAGACCAACAAGAAAAAAGTCGACAAATAAAGAAAGATGTTTTACATACTTTTATCAGACCAACTGCAGTCTATAAAATAGACAAACCTCAAGAGAAAACTTACGATGTTAAATTCTCTATCAAGGAAGTCATTAAAACAGGCGGAGTTTCAGCAGGATACGGTTGTAAAAATATCGTTCAAAATGAGGTTAAAGTTCCAACTGCAGAAATTATTACTAATAATTTACATGTTGATGCAAGATCTAACATCAGTGATACAAGAAAATTCATTAATAATACAGAAGTTTATACTGATAACTACATTCAAGATACAAATGCTCATTCAGCTCAAACCAATCCAGGAACAAATCAAAACTATATATCATTTGATTCTGATAACTTTGATTCAGACAGATACATTCAAGATATAAAAGTAATAAATGCAAACACGAATCCAACATCCAACAAACATTATACCCTTATCGATGAAATTGCTGACCTATCAGACCTTCCTATTAAACAGAATAATATAGTTATTAGCACAAATGCACCTATTAGCAAACTAGAAAAAATCAAATATATTCACTCCGATATTCAACTCGACCGAAACATGCCTGAATATTCCGCTCTTTCTAACAAAAGTGAAAACATCTATAAAAATATTGAACATACAAACCAAATTGAACTTGAAAGGAATACTCCTATTACAAGCTTCGTATCTAATATTGTAGGTAAAAGTTCTGTTGATAATAACTCAAAAGATGCAAGACTGAATCCAAAAATACAAGCTGGCTCATTTGATATACCAGCAAGTATACCGAAGATTAGCAGAGCTGAAAGAGAAAATATCGATTCTGTAAAATCAAGAATGAACAGAGCTTTTAATAATGATGCGAATGAAAGATTCAATATGCAATCTACGGTTGATTATCGAAGACGATAAAGTTATCTTTAATTGTAATTCAAATGAATTATAATTTCATAAATAAATATTGATATTAATAAATGTTTCCTAAATCAGTAATTATACTGATTATTCTACTTTTTATCGTTTTACCTACAACCTATTTCGTAGTAAAACATTTAAAGTCTAAACAGACTCAATCTCAATCTCAATCTCAAACTCCAGCTCCTATTATGTGTGGAAACTCAACTTGTCAACAAGGTGAAGATTGTATACAACTTAGTAATTTAAATCCTGATACATATGCTAAAATAATCAATACAAAAGGTTCAGAGATTACAAGTAATAATAATACAACAAAATCACTCACTTTCTGTCACAGTCCAGCAACAACAACAAAAAGTATCAGAAATGCACTTCCAGCTTCAATTGATTCTGGACAAACTAATTACCCGTACTATAAATTTGATATTCCTACTGGAGAAAAGGTTGCTTTATGTATACCTAATTCTACCAGTTCAACAGATACAACTTGTTTTGATAAAACAAAAACAGACTGCACCGGTTCGTGTCAATGGACTATATTACCTGATAACTATGATAAGAGCGGAGGTCTTGTTGATACCCAACTCAAAAACTATATGAACTACAAGATGACTCCAATTGAAGGCACCCAAGGTACTCAAGGCTATTATTGCGAACCTAGTAGTGGTGTATCTCTTGGAAAAGTAACTCAAACGAATGATACCAATTGGAAAGATTGTATAAGTCAAGTTGCAAATCAAGGCACAATCGATGTGAATTGGGATGATACGAATAAAGTATGCAATCTCTTTCAGATTCCTCCTTACAAAAATAGCAGTAATCAACCAATTCAAAAGATACAATGTAGTGGTAATGGTTCTCCATGTTCAATGTGTAGAACAAACACAGACTTTTTAAAGACTATTCATTGTACAGGTGCTGGTGTACCTTGTGCAAACTGTAAACAAGCTGGTGATTACATTTGTGATGCTTGTCAACCTACTCCGAACCCTAATGGATGGAACTTTACAACTTGTGCTCCAAACGATTCATCTGGCAATGCAACTCAAGTTGCAAGTTACGGTACTGCTATAGGTAGCGGTAATTGCCCGTGGGGGTGTTCATCAGTAAGCGGTGGTGGTACCTGTTATAATATGAATATACCAACAGGTTCTGTTAATCTGTTCGGTCAACCGTTGTCCACTACAAACGATATTGTATGTATGCAAGATAGTCAGATTCATCCTGAACCTAAAAATACAAATACAAATACAAATACAAATACAAATACAAATACAAATGGAAACACACAATACTATAAATTCGATAGTGCACAAGGAAAGTGTGTCCAAACTACAGATCAAAGTTATCCAAGCTCAATTTGTGATTGTACAAAGAATGCTTCTTCTAGTTTAACTCAAATTGCTGGAGTTGGAGTTGTAGCATATATAATGGATAATAATAATAAAAAAAACTATATATATGGTGATGGAGGAACAGTTTACAAATTTGCAACAAATATTAATAATCAAGCTTTAGTTGGTGGTAATATAACTTTCAATGCCGACGGTTCTATTAATATAAAAGGAGATTCAGGTCCAGTTGCTGTTAGTGGTGACACAGCGAACATTGTTTCTAATTGGTCGGGTGGTAATCCTGGATTTCAATATGCTCTTTATGATTCTTCTTTCAATCCTGGCGGTCCCATGAGTATATATGTTTATATCAATGAAATAAAAAGTACACAAGTTCTTAAGTTTAACTATGGATACAAATGGACAACCTATGGTCGACTTTATCTCAGCTATGGTAATGGATACATGTGGTCAACCGATAGTGGAGACCCTCCAAGTGGTGGTACTATAGTTGATTCTAGATGGACGAACCAGGGGATAACAACTGGAAATAATAACATCTATTTTTCAACAATTAAATTAGAGAACGAAATATTATCTAATAATTGTTAAATATTTCTTATAATAAATGATATTAGAAAAAATAATTCAATTATTGAAATCACCAATTTTCCTAGTTGGATTAGCAGTTGCTTCAACAGTCGTTATTTATTTTGTAGTAACAAAGTCTCCACCGCAACTACCAACGGCAACTTTAGGTCCAAAATGTCCTGCTGGATTCTTCGTTGGTACATGTCCTACTGATGGAACCACACAATGTGTTAAAAATTGCCCAACAGGTCAACTATGGGATTGTAATTCTAAAAAATGTGGATGTCCGTCTGGTGATAAACTTTGTGTCAATGGTACTCAATGCTGTAGTCCATGTGAAAATGATACCTGTTGTTCAGCCTCAAATCAGATAACTAAAAATGGAGTTGTATCATGCTGTCCACCTGGAACAGAACCAGGAAAATCATCTGCTTCATTGACTGTAAATGATAAGTGTGCTGTCGCTTGTGGAAATACAACTTGTGGTGATGGTGAAGCTTGTATAAAAGTTACAAACTTAATTCCTAGTACATATGAAACATTATCAACAAAACCAGATGTTACTGGTAAATATCAAAACCCAACAAATGCATCTGATAATTGGATTACCTTCTGTTCTCAAAAAACTACTTGCAGTTTCAGTGACGAAAGTGCATTACCAAATAGTATAGGGAATAACTATCCTTATTATAACTTTGATACATATACTCAGCCCGGAAACAAATTTGGTTTATGCATTAATAGTACAGATACAACTAATGATACAACCTGTTATGGAATAACAGATCAAGCTGGTTGTGGTAATAATACTTCATGTAAATGGGCTGTTTTACCTGATGAATATGACAGTAATGGTCTTGTTGGTACAGAAGTTCAAAAATATATGGATCATAAAAATGGAGTATCAAGTGCTGGTTACTATTGTGACCCCGGGCAATTAAGTCTTGGAAGACTAGTTCAATATACAGGTCAAAGTTCCGATTGTTCATGGCAATCATGTGTTAATCAATCATTAAATCAGGGAACTGTAGATATCGTTTGGGACGATACTGCTAAAACATGCAATGCATTTAAAGTTCCTCCATATGAAAATGTAGGATTTCAACCTCAACAACAAATTCAATGTACTGGACCTGGATTACCAGCTTCAAGTTGTAAATCAAAAAATGATTTCGTAAGTGCTATTAAATGCACAGCACCAAATAAACCTTGTAACAACTGTAAAGATGATACTGATATAATATATACTGGAAGTGGTGCTACATGTGATCCAGTTTCCGGGAACAATGCTTGGGTTTTTAATACATGTGCTCCAAATGATTCAGCCGGTAATGCAGTTCGTGTATTAGGTATTGGAGCTGGTAATTGCCCTTGGGGATGTACAACCACTGATGTTCCCTGTTATAATACTGATATCCCACCAGGTTCAGGTAATATATTTGGAGATAAATCAACTTATGCAGGTGCTACTGGAAATGTTTGTTTAGGAGATGGGCGGATTGTTCCTCAACCTGTAAATCCTATATATGAATATGATACAAGTGGTGGCAGTACATCTTGCCATACAGTTCAAACTTGTCCTATCGGCTCAATTTGTCAAAACTCTTTATGTGCTTGTATATTTAAAACTGTTGAATTAGTAGTCGGTGCATTTTATATTTATTCAATTATTAACAACCAGATAAATTGGCTTACATCGCAGAATTCACAATGCCACCATGCTAATTTTATTATGACAACCGATGTTTCACAAGCTGACTGTTTTGCTATTGATACTGGTCATTTTATATGGTGGTATGGGACAACTCCTGGTACTAATGGTTGTGGAGCCGTACGTTTATTATTATCAGGAGATGTTTATGGGGTCTTTTGTGATGATAGTGGTGGAGCCGCTTATTGTAATCAAAGTGATGGTAATAATCTAGCATATTTTTGGAATGGTCCTTCTAACCAGGCAGTTGGTGCTACTCAATTGATGTCAAACACAGGTTATAATATGTCATCTGATAAATATGGACCTAAATTAGTAGGTTTCGATGGTAACAGTAATATACCAATGGCAGGTGTACCTTATGCTGCTACCTTTTATGTGGTTCCTATGAGTCTTTTTGCAGTTCCAAATTCTTGCACATCAATTCCAACTTAACTTATTAAATTGTAAAACAGTTTCGTTTTATAATTCTATTCTATTCCTATATTATTAGTATTAACATTTTGAAGCCATTCCACCTTCTTTACAAAATATGTAAAAGCTTGTTTTGTACTCTTTAGGACTGGAAATGAGTTTATATATCAATTCAAAAAGAGTTTGATAAAATAGATACAAAATTTCAATTCTATGTCATGGAAAGGAAGTAAATTTTTAAATTGGTTGCAGGATGATGTTTCATTCAAACACATTCATATGGTGGTGACTAAGAATGTATAGTTATTAACATGTTGAAGCACCAGCAGCCTTAACACCAGCTATAGCAGTTTGAGCTCCAACACCTATTAATCCTAATACTGCTGGAATTCCCATAGAAAATGCACCTGCTGGATTGAACATCATTGGTAAACACATTAATAATCCCGGAATTGCAGTTGAGGCAATTGATGAAGCAGTATTCAAAGCAGAACCAGATGGATTACAAGGTTTATTTGGGGCTGCCAACCAATCTACTTTAGTATAGATGTAATTTCTTAATTCGTCGATAGAAGCAAGTGGACCTCTTCCCCTTATATATCCAATCCATCCACCTGCATTAGCACCTGCTTGATGAAATAAGTTCGAAAGTGCAGATGCATCGACCGGAAGTCCGTTAACACTATACTTTCCGGTACAAAAGTAAACTACAAGAGGTGAATCAGGTGGAATACCCATTCGTGCTAGAAAGTTATCAGGTCTAGGAGCTCCAGTGTTGTTATAATTGAACCACGATAAACCTGAGCCATCACTTGGAGTTTGTAAAGGTTCTGGAGAATAGAATGTATTACTTTTATCAGCTTGCCACTTTAGATTTGGACCTCCCCATTCTGATATAAGACCCATCCACGAATTAGAATCAGAAGGAGCTGGATATACACCTATTAAACCAGTGCTCTTATCAGCTTGAGGTGAACCAAATTCCAAATATGTGTATGTATTTCCTTGTGAATCTGCTCCTGTTTGTCCTGGTGTAGCTGTGCCATATACTAAATATGAATTCTCGTCTCTATTTGTACCTGTAGATTGATACCAATTATTAAATAAAGTATCACCGTCGCTTATTTTTAACAATACACTTTCACAAAGATGTCTTGGGAGAAGTATACCTGTTTGAACACCGCCTACAGTAGCCCTTAAGTATGGAAATATATCTCCAACCAAAAAAGCAATCTGATCTAAGTCTAAAAACTCTTGAGGAGATATTGTTAATTTACTAAAGTAATAAAGAGGAGTGCTGTAGTAAGACATCATACATGTAGACAAGCTGAATAGATTTGAGTATCTAGATCCGTCATTACCATCCCACCAATCAAAGAGAGGCTTATACGATAGATGAGCCATTATCAAGTCGGTTACGATGTAGATGATAATCATACCACATATAAATAAAATTATTGTTGATTTAGTATCCATTTATTATATTGAGAAATTAAATATTATTCTGTATCATAAATGAAAATACTTGTTATAGTTTTAGTCATACTTTTTATACTTGGAATTAGTATGTATTTTATAAGAGAATCTTATTCCGATACTAAGAAGCCAACAATACCGATGTCAGTTCTAATTGATACTGAAGATAATAATATAATTCCAATTTTAAATGTAATTAAAAATCAAGAGAAATTACCATATGAGGTTATTATTTATAGAAAGGAAAAAATAGATATTCCAAATGATGGATTACGGGTAAGGTTTGTTTCGAATGAAAAGCAATTATTTACCTTTTACAAACTAATTGCTTTTAACAATTTAGAATTTACAGACCAATATATCAATACTGTAAATAATATAGAAACTTCGAGTGCTGTTGAGGTTCCGAGAATAATTTTTATATTTTGGACTGGAAACAACCCTATTACACAAAAAAGAAAAATAAATGTTGAACAGTTAAAGAATTCAGTTGGAGTTCCTGTTTTAATGATAGATGTAAATAATCTGAATTCTTTTGTATTGGCTGGTCATCCTTTACACGAAGGTTACCAGTATTTGAGTGAAACATGTAAATCAGATTATTTACGGTCTTATTTTACTCACTTTTACGGTGGTGGGTACTGTGATATTAAAGCATCAAAAGGTTCATGGGCGAGTGGTTTTGATGAGATACAAGGTAATCCCGATATTTACCTGAATGGTAGTCCAGAAATAGGACCTGGAGGTATACCTGCTGAATGTGGTACTCGTGTTCAAAATTTGTGGTCTAACTTGGTTTCAGTTTGTAGTTTTATTTGTAGATCAAAAACTCCTTTATCGTATAAGTTATATAATGAAATAAAATCTAAGATGGATAGCAAGCTAAACCTACTCATAAAATATCCATCCAAAAGTACAATAGACCATACTGGAAAAATATTAGAAGATGGAACTGTATCTAAATATCCTATTACATGGGGAGAAATAATGGCTGTGATATTTCATCCGATTCAGGCTGATTTCATACCGAATATAAGGAATACCTTACCGAATCTAATTTATCAAGATTATCGTTGATAGATTATTTTGGACTGAAAAGCAATTTTACTTTTCATTCTTAAATGCATTCGGTTGAAATAGTTATTTGTTTGTTTTAAAGTTATTGTTTTGATGTAATCTACAATAAATTATTTACTTATTTCGGTTCTACTGATTTTAAAAAGGCGAGATAATGGGGTGGAATATTCTCTCCTTTTCTCATGTGATGATCTACATGCTTCATTAGGAATGCATGAGTATTTTTAGATGGAACTTGATTTAGAGACTGGAATGCTTGAATTCTTGCAAGGGTATGTGCTGCCGGTATTGTTTCATTAGCAACTCTATCTGCTTCAGTAACTTGTGTTTCTGTTGCACCACTAGCTTTAGCTTCCTCTTCAATTATGGTATTTGTTACGGTTGCAATGTTAGTTGCATCTATCTGTCCTTGTGCGAGTTCAGCCGGTGTTCCTCGTGTTCCGTCGATTGCTGTTGTTGTCACCTTTAAAGCTGTTAGATTAGTAATTTTAGATGCCATAACTTCTACTACACCTGGAGACCTGTCATTAAGATTTGTCTCATGTGCAGTTGATTCTTCTCGTGCTGCTTCAGCTACGTCTTTCGTAACCTCTTCAGTCGTTTTACCTGTTTTTTCAACTGTTGTTTTAATGTTTTCATTTTTTGGTGGTATAAATTTTAATGCAATCTTTGCCAAAAAACCAAGTACTGATACAGCTAGAAATGATATTAAACCCATACCTAGTAGACATTTTGTTGAAAATAAGCCACCATCACCCGGTTGCAAACCAGTTGTACAAACACAAGTTCCTGTTGTCGATTGTGAACTCCAAGAACAACCATTACCATTTCCACACGAGTCTGAATCTTTAAATTGTGTACAATCTGATTGTGTTGAACACCCTGATAATACGGTATTAATTATTTTTGCAGGTAAACCTAAAACACTACCAATTCCTTTGCATATTGGACTTGAGCAATTTAACATGGTATTCAAAGAATTAATTATTTGGAGTACAATAATAAGAAGAACAATACCGATTGCAATTTTTAACCAGTTATTTTTAGTCCATTCCATGAGAGTCATTTATTATTACAATATATTATTTCGTTTCAGTAAAGAATTGGTATTTACAATTAATATGGCGATACATACAGATATGAATATACTAATGATTATTATATAGTAAATAGAATTCTCAGTTTGTTTTTGGGGTTCATATTCAAATTTTTCTTTTTCAGTATGTAAGCAATCTACAAATATATTGTCGATTATATCTTGAGAGTTTTTGTATATTTCTGGTGGATTATAGATTTTTGATATGGAGTCAACAATACATGTTGTTTCCTCATTTGTTAATATCCTTAAATTTTCTTGTTTCTGTTTAAAATCAAACTGAGAAAGCGGAACCCCGGTTAGAGAATGAATAGAGTCTTTGTAAAAGTCGTCTGTCCAATTTTTAGGTGGAGGCTGACATTCTTTGTTGCACCATTGATTTTTATCACAATCAGATGTAGATTTACAATGTACCATTTATTAATTACAATAATTTAATTCTATAATAAATGAGAATTGATTTGTGTTATTTAATACTGATTATATTACTTTCGTTATTATTTATAGTGTATTTCAGTTTAAAAACCAAAAATATTAAGTTTAATTTTTCTGACAAAAATACTATTGGTGAAAAATACATGGACCCGGTTACTGACCCATTGCTTAGAAAAGTGTTTAGACTATACTATATTAATTTAGAAAAAGATATCGAGAGAAAACACAGGTTCCTTTCTAACTTGGAAAATGCTAATTGTGATTTGGATGTAAATAGAGTGGAAGCAATTGGAATTGATGACTTTAAAAAGTATAAATTCATAAGACCAGTTCAGTGTAAAAAACATATGAAATGGTTGGTTAAATCAAACAGAGTTCAAGATATCGAGTTTTGTTGTTTATTATCTCACATTAAGGCTATACATCAGGCTTATCTTGATGGTAACGAATATGCTCTTATCATGGAAGACGATATGTATTTCCTACGATATCCTAACTGGATGGAAATTATAAAAAGTTCCCCAGAAGATGCTGAGATGTTACAGTTATATATGTCTGATGGAAACTTTGATATTTACGGTTTAAAAGAGAAATGGGTTAAGGATATTGTTTTTTCAACTGGGTCCTATATCATTAATAAAAAAGGTATGGAACGAGTTTTAAGAAATACACTAGGGGTAGAATATGATAGAGAATGGTCTGATATCAATGTAATTGATTTTAGCACTGGAAATACAAAGTCTTTTTGTATAGCAGATGATTATTTATGGAAAAGTTATAATAAATATATGTATACATCTATACTGTTTAATACTGAAGGACTAGATAGCACTATTCATCCTGATCATCTTGGTCTGCATAATCAAGGTGTTAATAAGATTAATGAATTATTTAAGGAGGGATATTAATTGAAAATTTAAAATCAGATGGTTTTAAATTCAAATAGAACATATTTTAGGTTCAGAATCAAGCTTAAATTCGTTCAATAAAATACAAATAGCTTAGTCATAAATATAACCTATAATTACAGAGCCTAAGTTTTAACTATAGGACAGATGATTAGTATCAGCAATATTGTGAATAATCGACTGGTCTAAGAGGTATTGTATTACCACATATGTATAGGGTTCTGAATGAGTTGATTTAAAAATTATGAAGGCACTAAAGTTAACAACAATAAACCTATAACTTTAAATACCGGACACAATTAGAAATTAAATTCTTCCATAAACGATTAAGTCAATTAACTTTTTCTTTGGAAGATTGTGGTAACCTTTCAGTCCTTCCTGTTTCGCAACCTCTCTCGCGATAATTTTTAGTTGAACAACAGTAAACTGAGAAAGGTGTTTTTTCTGTGCACTGACAGATTCAGATTTTGACGAATAACCACTTCCTCTAGAAGGAGATCGACTAGGAGTTTTTTTAGGACCTCTAACCTTGCGACAAAACGGTGAAACAATTGAATTGTTTTTACCAGCATGTTTCTTAATCCATGAACAACCAACCATAGTTTTACAAGCATTTCTCAATAGAGGTTTGCATTTTGAAGGAGAACGAAGAGGATGTTTTCTTGGTCTTCCTCGTCTTTTTGGACTATCATAATCTTCCATTTATAATATCATAGATATTATATTTTCGAAATACTATTTATAAATTTTAAATAGTAATAAAGACAAACATGGAAAGTAAACTAGAATTGAGAGAAATTCCAATTGTAAGCAATCCTAAAAACTTAAAAATTAGTCTGTTTAAACATCAGTTAGCGAGTATATATTCTATGGAACATCTCGAATCTGTAAAACAAGTTGAACAAAAAGATTGTATAAAAGAGACAAGACTGGGTATTAATGCTGATCATACCGGATATGGTAAAACCCTAAGTATGATTGGATTGATGGTTCGTGATAAAATGGAGTGGAACATCGATTATCCCTTTGTAGTTGAGCAGATAAATACAGAATCCGAAGGACTAATTAGAACTAGAAAACTTTTAAGGTACGATAAACTTCAATCTAATTTGATATTGGTATCACCTACTATTTTAAAACAATGGGAAAAAGAATTTGAATATACGAATCTGCGAGTCGGTGTGATTGCAACCAAAAAAGATATTGATATTGTTGAAGCTGAGAATTGTGATGTTGTTTTGGTAACACCAACTAATTACAATGACTTGATAAAATCATACTCTCGTTATGCTTGGAAACGATTCATATTTGATGAGCCAGGACATAATAAGGTAATCGGTATGAAGAATATTCAGGCTGGATTCTATTGGTTGGTTACGGCTACACCAAGTCATATTATTAGTCAACATCGTAATGGAAGGGAGAGTTTTATGAAGAAAATTATTGGAGACGATTGTACTCATATTGAAGATCAGTTTGCTGGAATGATTATAAAGAATGATTTAGACTTTGTTAAATCATCTTTCAATATGACTCCAACCTACTACTACGATTATGACTGTTTTCAACCTCTTTATAGAGCTCTTGTCGGATTAGTAAATGATAATATTAAAAGCATGATTGAGGCTGATAATATCGAAGGAGCAATAGAAGCACTAGGTGGAACGAAGACTAAAAACATACTAGAATTAGTGAAGCAAAAACTATTGGAAGAATTAGAGAACATTGAGTCTAAAATTAGGATTTATATTTTACGGAACGAATCATCTAAAATAGAAGAATGGAATTCAAAAAAGAGACTGATCAGTAATAAACTTTTAACAATTGAAAATCGTTTTGAAAGTATGATTTCTGGTAATTGTAATATATGTTTTGAAAAGTTATCAAATCCAATTATGGAACCATCTTGTAATAATCTATTTTGTGGTCGTTGTATTTTAACTTGGTTACAAACGAAACAGAACTGTCCTTTATGTAGACAGAATATAGTTGTTAATCAGCTTATATATATGGATGAAAACAAATCGATTGAAAGTAAGTCTGAAAATCATAAATTAACGAAACAAGAGATGATTGTAAAAATTATAAAAGAGAAGCCTGATAGTAAGTTCATTATTTTCTCTTCTTATGATCAAACATTTGACCAAATACATTTAGCACTAGCAGATAACAATATCAATTTTAAGCTGTTAAAGGGTTCAGTTCAGCAGATACAGAGAACAATTAATGATTATAAATCGGGTGACTTACAGGTTCTTTTTTTGAATTCTAAGTTTAATGGTTCCGGTATTAATCTACAGGAAACAACTGATATTATCTTGTATCATGATATGTCAGAAGCGACAAAAACTCAGTTGATTGGAAGGGCGAATCGTATTGGAAGAACATCACCTCTTCATGTTCATCAACTAAAAAGTAGCGAATAAGAAATACTTGAATTATAAAACATAGACTGTTTTACAATTTAAATTCAGTTCATTTTCAAAACTCGATTTCTATCATCAAGAAGGTCTAAAACCAAAGCCAACATCGCTATCGATATAGCTATAATATGTAATATACGGACTAACTTCATTTATTATAAGGAGATAAATTAATATTAAAGCAAAGTTGTATAAAACGGAAAGTCGTCATACTTATAACCAATAATCTTAATATTGGTTTTTTCCAAGTCTGAATTGATATTATATTTTTTGATTTCTGCTTCATTACGATATGAATAGAGAGTGTAGTTAACCTTATCTATTTCTTCTACTTCGAAGTTATTTCCAATGTTAATTCCATTACCCATATTCCAAACTAAAGCAACCTTAATTGCCTTCTCAAGTGAATCTACATTTTGAGCGATATAAATCTTGTTTGAAATCAGGTTGTTTTTGAAAAAGTAGGGAGTATCAATTCCAACCTTAATTGAATATGTAAAAGTATCCATTCTTGATATTTTTTCTGCAATCCAATTTTGAAGTGAATCTTTCCCTGCTATCATGATTTGACCTTCATGTTTGTCAAAGTCAGTAATATCGATGTAGTAGTTCTCGATAGAAGGGATTAGATGGTAGTTCTTTATCTTTATTTCGTTCCGTTTCAATTGCAACTTCAAATGATAAAACAATCTTTTCTTTATCTCCTCCGACTTAACCACCAAACTACCATTCCTTATCAAAGGAGAATCAATAGAGAATGTTTTTTCTATATATTCAGGATATTGAAATGAATTATCAATTTGAATATTGTTTTTTGCAAATTCAATTGCTAATGAACTTAAATTATCTAAATTTGTATTTTTTATGCTATTTGAAAATAACCATAAAACATACTCAGAAATGTATCTTGATAATTTCTTATTTCGGTTGAATATGTTATTGAGAGAGCTTGTTTTGTTGTATAAATTATTAGTTTTCATTACTTCGTTTACATTTACTCTTCTATCTGGTGTAGAATTTCTAACCGGAATAGTTACCGATATATCACCAATCTTACAACTTACATTTTCAACTATATCATTCACTGTATTTTGAACGATATCACTTACTGGAATATCTGTTATATTTTTCAAGAAATTTAAAGCTAAATCCAATGTAATTTTATTTATTATCCAATCTTTAATTTCTGATATAGGTAGAGGTTGCATCGGAGAAGTCAATAAAGTTCCCTCTTGATTTTGATATCGAAATTTAATCATAATTGTTTTTCCGTAAGCATCGATGCCTTGAGAAATATACATATCGCTAAAATAATTAAAGTTTTCAGTTTCAATATCAGTATTAAATGAATATGTTCTAACCACATCACTAAATATCTCTTTCATTTTACCAGAGAGTTTGGTATCGTTACCCTCTACATAATCAACATCTTCTCCGGTTGTATTCCATCGAACAATCAGTTCGCATCTATCATATGTTGCTCTCTCATTCTTGCTTCCACGATGTTGGTAAATAAATAAGTTTGTATTTGAAACTGTTTTCGTATTGAAATATTTCTTTTCAAAACGAGGGAGAAGTAAGCCTTGTCTATTAAAAACATAGATATTGCATTTGTATATCTTTTCCAACATAGAAACAAAGAATCTCGGGTCAAAATACTGATCTTGATCTATTAATTTTTCTTTAATTTGGTCCATGTTAAAGTCGTACATCTCCTGACGGCAAATCGTTAGAAATCGATTATTGGTAAGCTTTTCCCTATATTGTCGTAAGAAATTAAGTCTGCTTTTATCTGATTTATGTTTTAGAATATTAGTCTGTTCATATAACCCTTGTAATACACATTCAAGGAAACTGCTCTTTGAATCAGTAACACCCATTCGAACATACATATACTTCTTATCGTTATTGATAACATTGAATATCCTATCGAGAGACTCGGGCAAGGTTCCAAATGTATCACGACCAACAAACTTATTCGTGATAATTAGTTCCTGTTGAAATTTGAACTTCATTTTAGGTTGGTCTCCAAAGTAATATTGACGATATTCGGAACCTTGAATTTCACTATGATTTTTCTCATAACAACATGGTAAATATGGAACAATATCACCATTTGAAAGTGGATTGCTTCGAAGCCCTGGATAAATTGCAGTCTCGTGATTACATACATAGTTTCTGCTTGGGAAATTCTCGCTTACATCAGTTTCCTTAGGATATCTCATAACTTGTTTGCCTTCATTTTCAGGCTCTTTAATCTCACTATCATCAATAATAGTAGGTTGATGAGGGCATGTAGGAGGGTAACCATTAATGAATACTTCGGGAGCAAGGTCTTTTAGCTTGGGTGGTTTAATCACTATATTCGGTTCCTCCTTGATACCGAATGAAGGTATATATTTTCTGTAAAAATCATAAACTGAATCGTAGTTATCTTCGTATATCCTCAGTATCTTGGTCAATAGATTTTGAAAAAGTAAGACTGATTCAACATTGTTAATTGAAGTTATTTTAATTCGTAGATAGTAAGATTTATAAGGAAACATGTTCACGATATCTTTACCCTTTAAATTAGTGTCTCCTTTGAATGAGTATTTTTCTGATATATTTGCGGTTACTTCTCCTGTTTTATTACTATTGAAATGAATATATAGACTTTCAGTTTTCTTTGAAGCTTTAACACTCTCATCCACGACAAGGAACCGTGAAAATGTATTGTTGTTCATTATTAAATCGGACATAACAAACTTATTCATCATCTTTTTCGGATAATAGAATAATCCTTTGATTTTCGTATCTCTAAAGCTAATTACAGTAAGATTTTGTTTAGAAGTAAAAACATTTAAAATATTTTGAACTGCAATATTTCTTATATCTTCCCTTTGTTTTGATACGGTTGTTGTTAAAGATAACTTAATTTGTGTTTTTCTAATATCGGTTTGATTTGTAATTGAAATAAAACAATTTGAGTATTCTCTATTATCTTTGAATTTGAGAAGAATAACATCATCTAAACTTGTAAACCAAGTTAAATCCGGTATAAACTCACCCATTACTTTGTAAATATAATTGATGGTTGCAAATGGAACTTCGTCATTCAACACGATATCGTTAAACAGCTCCATGATTGTAATTTTCGGAGAATCCAATAAAACTTCAAATTCAATCTTTTCCAGTTCAAATTCAGTATAATTTCTTTCAGATGGAACATCATTAAATTCTCTGTTTATTTTCTCCTCTTCTATTACACTCTTCTCCGTTGCTCTAATTGAAGTTCTAATTCGATTAATAATCATCTTTCTTGATTTCCATATGTCAATGAGTTCAAGGTCTCGTTTACTAACGATATCGAGTTTTTCAATCTCAAATTGAATTGGTAAAAGAAGACTTCCTATAAATTCAGGAGGCATTTTTTCAAAGCTTTGATTAAAGGCGATAAATGGATCGATGATATCGGTTTTAATGGAGAGGTCTTGTTGGTGAATCTTCTCTTTAATTTTTTCATAGAGAGAAGTAAATGATTCTGCGGTTAGAATTGTTTCTAACAGATTTTCAACTGGAATTACCGTATCATCATCAAACTCTTCCGGTATATTATTAGGGAAGTAAAGATACTTTTTAGTGGTTCGAAGTGAACCTGCAATTCGTTTGATAATAGAATCGTTGGTGTCCATGATAAAGGTCGGAATTGAGGTTTCACCTCCTTCGGGAATGTTCATGTTTAAAATACGGACAGGCATTTATTATTGGTATAAATAATATATGCTCAAATTATATTTGTGACGGTTGTTCAAATGATATATGTAATAAAAACAACATAGAGAACCGAAATTCAGAAAAGAATAGCAATTATATTTAAAATTCAACTGCAATACAGTTGAATTTAAACTAGATTTTCATAAGAATAATAGAGTATACATCATGATTGTTCAATTATCATATTCACAAATCGGACAATAAGATACTGAACTACAGTCTTCTTCTGAGCATGAACATACTAAAGGATATATTTTGCTCTCAGACATAAACTGAAATCTTTCGAATTCTTCTCTTTCAGAATCTCTAACAGTAAGATGATTAATGATATCGATAATATAATTATCGTTATTGATATTCAATTGACTCGTCATTTATTTATGAATGCAAAATCACTTTAATTTCAATTTAAACTGAATAAGATTTATATCTTGCACGAAAAGAAGTTCAGATATAATTTAAAGTTAAAAAATAAACTAACAAATGGTTGTTAATAATAAGAAGATTAAAAGGAAAAAGATGGAAACCATACAGGAAACCAAGGGGGAAAGTAAACAGGAAACAAAGATGGAAAGTGAACGACCATTTACAAGCGGAAGTCTGTTTAATAATCCAATGATTGAAGCAGCAATGAAAGCTCTATCACCAGAAGATTTAGAAAGATACAAACAAATTGGAGAAGCAATGTACGGGACCGTTGATTTTGAAAATAGTAAAATATTAGATAATACAGCTGCTCCAATGGCTGAAGCTGCCGCATATATACAAGAACAATTAAAATCAGGCTTACATCCATCTATGATGGATGATGATGAAAAACGACTTATGTTAGAGTTGTTTGGAAATGAATGGTATACAAAATGGGGTTATGTCGAGGGTGATTTAACCGATATAGTAACTCTTGTTACCAAGTAAAGTTGTAATACCCTTAGTATTATAACTATTTAATCTACCCATATATTCAGGAACTAGTCACCCATATTAATATACAACTTATAAACCAACTCTACAATAATAGCAAATATCACCTTCTCCAGCAGTATATCCTCTACAGACACGACATCCTTCACCGTAGTCTTCTTCCTGGTAGTCTTCAGGATAAACATAACACGGCAAGTGATCATAACACTTACAGATGTTAAAAAAGGTTTGTTCAATAGAATAGTTATCAGTATCGAAGTACTCATAAATTCCACTGAATTGTTCTGCAAACATATTCATCTTATTACACAGTTTGCATTTATACCTCTTTAGTGTATAGTTACACTGAGCACATACTAGTTTTCCCCACAAGTTAAAAGTCATATCCATATATTCGTTGCAATATTCGCAATTTTCAATATAGTTTCCAATTGATTCTTTTCTCTTCTTTCTCCTCTCTCGAGTTCCAAACTCAGGAAAATGTAAAACTTCAGGAGGAATCAAGCCTTCAGACTCGAGATATTCTGACAAAGGCATGTTATCTACTAACTTTTTAGCCCAAGTCGAACAGTCTGTTGCAATGCAAATATCTCCTTCTTCATTATACTTGAACTTTAACCCATCAGGAAAATTTAAAAATCCACAATAGTCATTAGTCATAGTCATACTTTGATTCATATTAGCCATAATACCTAATTTACTTTTACCAAGGTTTGGGCAATTCATTTTTTTCGATTTTTATAGACATAATACTATTTCAAGGAGAAAGAAAGGATGATCTTATAGATTTTCAAATGTAAACATTGCATCAGTATTATTCTATATGTTGTTTATCAACTCCACATGCAGATGTTTCCAACCATTTTCTCGAGATTGACTACCTCAAATTTATGGTTTATTTGGATCCTGAAAATCGTTGGAAACAACTATATCTAAACCATTTGTATGTTCAGTCATGATGACTGATTGCATACTGTAAATGATACGAACTAATGAAAATATTCTAATATTTAATTAATTAAAATTATGTTATAATAAATGGAAGAAACAAAAGCAGATACAGTAGGATTTTCACAGAAACGAAGATTTTCAGAACCTGAATCAGGTTCAGGTTCAGGTTCAGGTTCTGATTCCGGTTCAGGTTCAGATTCAGATAAAGTAGTTAAAAAGCAAAGATCCGCTTATTCGTCTCCCTCTAATCCCGATCTTGAAGTTGATGAAAAGAGTGTAGATGATCTTGAATATAAAGATAGTATTAACCATTTAACTGTTTTGACATATAATAAACCTGACAAACTATTAGAAAATCTTTCAAGAATATTCGTACAATCAAAAGGTCGTACAGTCTATGATTATACAGCCAATAATAATTATCCAGATATAATATTACTTCAGGAAATTTCAGATTATATTACTGATGGTGAGAAAAAAAACGGAAATATGAAAATAATTATACAAACAGCTGAACATCATGCTGATGACATTATAATACCGTTTAAACTGGAAATCAGTCTCCAAAAACCAAGATCTGAGAATATATTAAATTTATTTTATTATGGATACTATGCTAGAGTATCTAAGAAAGATGAGAACCTATATAAAAGTCTCGTAACACTTATTAAGTGCAGTACACAAAAAACAGGGGAACCCTTGGTAACTAGTGGACTTGTAATTAATACCACAGATGTTCATAAATATTGTACATATAGAAAAATGTGTCAAGCTACAGATTTTACATGTACAGAAGGATTTGGATACGGTATCAAATGTTATAGTGGTAGTAATATTCAAGGTAATCCTACTCATGTTATAAGAGGAGTACTAATTGTTCCTGTTGTTGTAGATGGAAAAAATATAAATATAGCAAATACACATATGACACATAATCGAAAAAAACAAATTTTTATAAATTATTTAGACTATATTCTCTATCTTAATAAAAGTTTTATTTTTGGAGGGGATATGAATATAGATTTTAATAAGGAAAATGAGAAGAAAGAGTTTAATCACTATGAATTTTTTACAGGTTTACCACAAGTAAAGTTTCATAGAACAAAAACAAGAACTATAGGAAAAACTAAAGAAGGTTCTGGATCGATATTAGATTGGTTTGTTACTTCTTGTGATATAGAGTGTAAAAGTATACGGAAACAACTCCCAGCTACTATTACAACTGAAGACCATTACAAAGTTTTTGCAAATTTTAAACTAAATTATGACCATAATGCAGGTGAGTATGAGTATAGTTCGGCTAAAGAACAAATTAAGAAACAAATTGAGGCTTTAAATTCTGAAGAGGAAGAGATTATGAGATTTATACAAAATTACCAAAGTGGTACATGTCTTTTAGATCCTACAAAAACAGACATAATATTACAAGAATATATTAGCAATCTCAAGGGTGTTGGTGAATTAGCAAATTATAGTCTTGATAAACTCAAAGAATATTGTAGGGAAAAACATATAAAAGGATATTCATCTTTTAATAAAGATGCCCTTATAGATTTTATAGTTGATTACCAAGAGAAATTTATCAATGTTTATAAATTATGCGAAAGTAGTGGTATTCCTAGTCCTCCTGAAGAATCTAAGGCACCAGGAAAAGCAAAGTTAGTTAAACCTATTCTTGCAGAACTTAAGACACCTATAGCAGGTGAACCTTTTGAAGTTTCGCCAAAAGCGAAGTTAGATAAATATGGTGTTAGAAAACTTCTGGCCTATTGTAAAGATCTTCAAATAGAATGTTCAAAAACACCTAAATGTCCAAAACTTAAAAAAGACATTATAAAATCTATAATTTCTAAAGAAAAATCGATTCTTGAAAAATACAAAAGTCCTAGTCCTAGTCCTAGTCAAAGTCCTAGTCCTAGTGATGTTGATATGGGATAATAATCATCATTTATATTGTTATCAAACTGATACTGAAAACAGTATCAGTTTCTAATTGTTTGTTCGATTTAAAATTAAACTGATATTCAGTTTTAAGTTCATACGGACGATAATGAGTAACTGTTATCATACCCTTTCCATTGTAATTCAATTAAAATTATTTAATTGAATTTAACCTGAATAAACCCACTTCTTTTTGCAAACGAAACATTGAGAAAAAGTGGAAACTGGCTCATCGCAACTACGAGTTTGTTTTGAATAGGAGAACACTCTTTTGCTTCCACATTTATTGCACTGTAAAGCACCTTCTGTTATCTCGAACGGATTCATGACAAATTCATCTTGCTCATGAAGTGCATTTTTAATTTCTTCAAAACAACTATGATTCCAACCTATTTTTTTATTTTTGATACTGTTCAAAACTTCATTTTTGTCTTTTCCTATTTTGAGGTCATGAACAATATGAAATACATTTCTAATATATTCAGCTTCGAATGAATCTTTATTTTTATTCTCTCGTTCAGTTACGATGAATGCCCATTTTTCTACGATGTTGATGTTGTTTTCCTTCTTAATAACGATATTGATAGCAGTTTTCCCTTTCTGTCTTAGTATAGTCATAGAATCGACTTGATCTTGATTAATTTCCATATGATGTTTCTGATTTTTTGTTTTCTAAATCCTAAATTTCAATTTTAAGTGATATTGTTAATACAATAAATGGACAATAAGAATACGGATATTCTGTATGGGCGACCTACGGTCAATATTGAAGGTTACGAACCTCCTTCTCAGTTGAATTATTCTAACAAGAGAAGTATTTACAAGACATTTACACCTGGTCTTAAACCTAAAAAGAATGAGAAATTTGGTAATACTATAGCTGAACCTATATATGGTCACTATAATTTTGAAGAGGAGAAGTGTCCTGTATGTAAAGAAATTCCAAAACAACTTTGTTATTGTATATATAATGACAAGTCATGTTCTAATGGACATATATGGTATTATGACAGAGACGGGAAACTTCGAACTGGAAATCCGCACAAAAAGTAAAATTTTAATTACAATGTGTAATTAAGATTGAAACTCGTTTAGGAGTGACATTAGTTTGATTTTAGACTAGAAAGAAGATATTATAATTAATTATAATATTTTCGAATTTAATGTTTAGTTTTTTCTGATGACTTTCTTTACTTTACGAACGACTGGTCCTTCGTTTACGGTGACTGGAGTAGGTGGTGGTGCTTGAGGTTTAGAATCGTCGTCACTATCTCCATTAATGCTTCCAGTATCATCATTTTGAGTTGACATAAAAGACTGATTTTGAGCTGGAATATGAGTTGCCGCTCCTTCTCCTAGTAACTTAGATTTCATGACAACTGGACGAGCAAGTAATCGTTTCATTCCAGTTTGGGCAACTTCAACTACAGCCTCATATACTTTAACTTGTAAGCAAATTCTTGCTCCGATGAAGATGGATTCAATCTTAATCGCAGCATTAACATAACAGTATTTACCGATGAGGTCAAGAGGATTAATCTCTCTATCACTCTGGTCAAAGAACTGAGATACGAATTTTTCATTTTTCTTGGAGTAAATAAGCTTGGGATAGAGGGTAGGTCCTGTTCCGGGAACAACTCTCAACACTCGCTTACCATTTTCCATTGCAGGCTCTCTTTGCCAATACAACGGATTGAGTCCTCCTTTGGTCTTTTTGAAGTCATTATAAGACAGTTCGAACAACTGCTCAATACCGTGCGGATTCTCAACAAGATTGTCGATACAATGGTCAACAATAGCATCGAATGTTGTTGACCAGTCTTTTTGTTCTTGAGTTGCACCATCTCGATTCCAAAGGCAAAGTGGAAGTGTCCATCCATTCACCTTTTGAGTTTGAGCATCCTTATTCTCACTCACACCAAACGAGAACAAACGAGATGTAGGGAGAATTAAATCACCTATAGATCCATCTTCATTTCTAGTTGAAATGTTGATTCGTTTGTATTCAATTGGTGTGTCGGGAACTGCTCCCCGAATAGGCTCTGAGAAGATAATACGTTTGACATCATAGTTTGATACTTGAGTTAATTGATGATTTGACATTTTTAATATTCCTGATTTACTTTTAAATTTAAATTATAAATTCAATTTAAAATTATGTGTTAAATATAAATGTCGTCAGTCTCGTTTAATCCAGATACTTGGAATCCAGAAACCGAATTATTAGGTTTATTTAGAAACACATATGGACAGTTTACATATAATCAAGAGGATAGTAATAAACAATATTATTTTAAACTGAAACACAGTTCAATACCTTTATCTACTTATCATTTCCGTTGTGATGTTTTTCAGGAGATTCCAGAAGAGTCTTTTATTATTGGTTTTCTTTATTCAGCAGGAGATATACAGTTTATGGTAACAGGAAAATCAGAGGAAAAAGATGGAGATAATTTAGATATCGCAATAGAGAGGGAAATCAAAGAGGAATTAGCAACAAATTATAAAACTACAGGTGTAAAAGTAAACGAAAAACGAGCTGATCCTGACTTTACTTTTGGTCTTAAAAATAACTCTTTCAATAGAAACAGAATGAAACTAGTTAAAAACTCATATTGTAAAATCATTAAAACCATAAAAACAAACCAGGAAGCAGTATCATCTAATTATAGAGAACCTCTTGATAAAACAAGAGTCAGAGTTGGTTCTTATCTATATTTAAACAGTGCATTTGATGTAATTGATTTTTTTACCTATATAGGTCCATGTTTATCTAAAACTGACCCTGCAATAGTTGGTATTTGTGCGGTTAAAGTTAAATTGATTAAGAAACGATTAGAAAGAATGTTTGCTACAAGGTAATCTCGAATAATTTAAATTGGTTTGCAATTTAAATTAGTATGATAATAAATTTCTGTAAATTTAAATTTACTACAGATAATATAAATGATTTCTATACTTTTACTTTTGAAAACAGCTTTTATTCTATTTTTCGTCGATATCTTATGGCTATCAACTGGCGGTCAATATGCTGTTAAAATGACAGAGAAAATACAAGGTCAGTCGGTAAACTTCCGTTTCGGTAGTGCTTTTATCGTGTATATCGCTTTAGCTTATATGGTTCTAGAGGCAACCAGTTATCAACAAGCATTCCTATATGGTTTATCAATATATGCTGTATATGATTTCACTAATTATTCTCTATTGGAAAACTATGATTTGAGGTTTGCAATTGCAGACTCATTATGGGGTGGTATTCTCTTTGTTATTGTTCATTATTTACTAAGTCTATTTTAGCCTTGTCGATACAAGAATTCGTAAACTCTATTAGATACAACCTTACCGATTTTCCTCTTCTTTCCTGTTGATAAATCATATGTTAGATTCGATAATAAATCAGGTCTTTCGTCTTCTGTTATACTCTGGTATTTTAAGATGAGAGATAGTAGTGTTGGATATGTTTTGGTAATTACAGTTGCGATTGTATCTGATATTTGAGGTATCATTGATAATTGACAGACGAACCATGTTTCGGGGTTCATGTTCTCCTTTTTTTTCTTATGAATCGTTGAAGTATAACTTGGTGGTTCATTTTGTGGTTCACTTTTCATTTCTGAATGTTCCGTTTGTTTTTGAATTTGAAATATATCTTTATCTCCAATTTTAGAAAAAAGTTTGATGACGAAATCAGATGTTTCTTCAATTGAATTTGTCCTTTGAACTTTGATATTATCTCTAAATTGCATATTGATGATACTGCTCAATAATGTAGAATTATCAACTTGTTTATGAGTTGTTTTTAAAAGTCTTTTATTTGTAGTTTCGAATGAACCTTCGATAATATACATTATTCTGGATGGTGGTAAACCCGATGCTTGTAGAAGTCTATATCTCTGTTCTCGTAATCTTCCGTCACATATCGATGACCTTAAGTCAGCTATCGTTTTCCTCTCTATAATCAATATAGGCAATGCCGTCTCACCTGATGTAATCATTATATCACCAATATCGAGATTTTCTGTTTTGTGTTGAATTTGACGATTATTAAACTGCTCGATAAGCTTATTTTCTCTATAATCAATAATTAGTTGAAAATTATCCATGTCTTATAAATAGATTATAATATCTGTTTAAATTTAAACTCATAATAATAAATGGACTTAGAAGAAAATAGAGAGAAATTCGATTATAAAGTTGAATATGAATTATCTCAATCGAAACTGAATTCTCTATGGATATATACAGAAATGTTACAGAATGAAAACAAACAGTTAAAATACGATAATGGTAGATTAAGGTCTCATTTGTTTTTAACAACAAGTAGTTTGGCTGAGAAAGAAAGAATGTTTTTACTTTTAAAAACTATGTATAATAATAAATGAGCTTAGATAAACTTAAAAGAGACTTGATTTTTATGGAATGCGGTAAAAGTAAAACAGTTAAATTAAAATCACAAAAACAGCTTGATCTTATAGCTGAAAAATGTAAGAAAAAGAATGTTGATTGTAGATACTTTTTACAGAAAAAGATAAGGATGAATATGAGAGAAAGAGGAGATCAGAAATGGTCTGTTCCTCAGGCTTTAGCTATATCATATAGTCAGGTGAAGAAGATGTTTCCTAGATGTAAGTTTGCTAGAAAAGAGATTGATTCTCCTATGAGAAAGTCTTTGAGTCTAAGTAGCATGACTGTAATTAAACTAAGACAAAAGGCAAAAACAATGAATTGTAAGGGTTATTCAAGAATGAAAAAATCTGAATTAGTCAGTTTGATTAAAAGCTGTAAGTCTAAATCACCTATTAGATCACCTATTAAATCTATTCGTAAGTCTCCTAAGTTGCCAGTTAGAATAAAGGTTGAAAAAGGAGGATTAGCAGGTTACAGTTTAAAACTTAAACTATCCGATAGGAAAAAAGTATTAGATAAATTAGTTCAACAACATGGATGGGGTAATGTGGTAAAAAAGCTGAATGTCCTTTATATTTATAACAAAAATAAGTATCCTGCTAATGCTTTAAAATTTAAAGAAGATATGAAACATGTTCAAGTTAAATATAGACCTGTAAAATGACTTAAAGAAAGAGTAATTTCGTCAGTTCTTTAAATAAGTTTAAAAATAAGGTTGCTTTTAAACTAAATGGATAAACCAAAGAAAAACTTAACTGCTTACTTTTATTTTTGTAAGGAGAAAAAGTGTCACATCAAATTAGCAGCTCAATTATGGGCTGAAATAAAAGAAGATCCTTTCAGACGGGATGAACTTGAACAATACAATAAGATTGCAAAAGCTGATTCTGAAAGATATCACAAAGAAATTGCAGTTTATAATGCAATTAAAAAAGAGGAAAAAGAAAAAAATAAAGTGATATTGAGAGAACAGGCTAAATTAGTAAGACAAAAAGAAAAGCAAGAAGCCAAACTAAATGAAATGAAAAGACAAATTGAAAGTCAATATTCTCAGTTGGTCAAACCAAAAAAAGATAATTTTTCGAATAGAGAGTCTCATATATCAAGCCACAGTGATGAAGAGGATGAAAAACCTATAAAATATAGTTATCAACATAGTTCAAATGATACAGAAGAAAGAGAGTCTAAGCACCGTTCAAATTATGTTGATTCAGATGATGAAAAGATACCAAGACATAAAGTTACTGATATTCAGCTTCCTAAATATCCTCGTGAACTTGAGTCTCGTTCAAGTGAAAGGAAAACGAATAGTGGTAAAATCGACTTGCATTCAATATTGAAAAAAGCCCAAATCAAGCAAGCTAAAAATGCAGAAGAAAACAGCAGTGATGATGAATCTATCTTTAGAAAGCGACGATAAACAGTTAAAATTTGATTATTATACAAACAATAATCAAATATAATAAATGAAAGATATGTCGTCTATTCGTTCTTACTTTGTAATGGCAATAAAAATACTTATCACAATCGTACTCACTTTTGCATTTGCAAGATATTACAAAAGCTTGATTATAAACAAGTATATAGTTCAAGTTGAAACCACTCTTGTGGTTAGACAGCTATCAGATACCGTATATTATGCAATTCTAATTATAGGTTTCATTGTTATATTGATTCAGTTTGGAGTAGAAAAATCAACTATATTAACTTTATCAGGAACACTTGGTTTTGCAATTACATTGTCTCTACAGAACACTCTCTCTCGTGGTGTTTCCGGTATTCGCATTATTTTAGAAAACATATATCAGATTGGAGACCGTATTGAAGTAGGTTCAAATGTAGGTTATGTTAAGGATTTTACCATCTTCAATACTCTTATACACGATGAAGTCAACAATGTTGATATACTTCTACCGAACGATTTAATCGATTCAAATGCTTTAATTAATTATAATAGAAAAAATTAAACTGTATGTATACAGTGTTTCTACATTTGATATAAATTTAAACTGTATTTCAATTCAATATTGAATTGTAATTCAAATTTGCTTAGTTAACCTCAATTCTTACGATGTTATTCTGACAGATGTTGAATATAAACTGAACATAAATTATTTTCTATATATAAATGGAAGAGAAAAATGATATAGACTTATTTAAAGAAACATATAATGCAAGTTATCTCCAAGGATTATCAGAAGATAAAATTCAAGAGGTAAAGCAATCTGTAAATCCCACATTACAAAAACTAATAGACAATTTATCGATTATTAAAACATATAATACAGTTCAGTATATCGAGGGACCAGTTGAATTTTATAAACTCAAGTTACAAACAGGTTCAAAATCATTCTACATATTTGGAGAATATCATAACGACCCTACAGGTCATTGTTTGCCATTTGATTCAATACCTTTTGCTGATTATATAAGAAGATTAGCCGAAGAAACACCCTCATTTTTTGACTTGTATATAGAAACACCAATGGTTAGATATACCAAACCAGATCAGAGAGAAACCAAAAACGAAGAAGATCTAAAACATTATGATATTATTCTTGGTTCTCCAACTGCAACAATTCAAGCTTCAATTGAAAGTATGCTGATGGACCGTTCAAAAAATTTTGACTATTTTTTTAATACTTATAAAAAATCCTATCCGGTTTTAAGGGATAAACTAGTCTTGAGAAGTATGAGAATGACTGAAAACTTTTTAGATTGCTTTAACCCTTCAACTAGAACATCAAATCAATTATGTCAACTAATGAGAATACACAATGTTGATGCTCGCTTTTCGTGGTTATCAGAAAACATTACTGATGAATATTATCTTACTGTTGCTTCTATTATACTACTTGATATTGGGAAGTTTTACAGGTTAAATGATATTCCTTTACGGATTGATTTAATAAGGAGACTTGGGACTCGTGCTGTCGAAATCATATCGAGTGTATTTGATTTTACTTCAAATCAAATTGATGTCGATAAGATATTTGATATTTTATTAACAAATACTTACCTCAAGAAAGAATTAGAGAAGGTTGAAAAGCAAATGAAAGAGAAGATAATTAACTTTTTTAAACTGAAAATCATGATAAAAAGTTCATCTCCATCTCTGCTTTCAAATCTCTCTGAATTTATACTTTGTCTTACACTTCAAAGACCAATTAGAATTACAGACAACTATTTTAAAATCACAGCTATTTTTTTCCTTGATATAACAACATATGCCATGGATATATATTGTTTATGTAGAATATTCAAAAAATACAATGTTCAATCTACTTTTCAACCTGTAGAAAGTAAAAATATTATAATCTACACAGGAAATAACCATTCAAAAATATACAGAGAATTTTTAATGCATATTGGTGCGGAGGAAACATACCATTACGAAAATCCAAACCGAAAGAACTGTGTTTTAATCACAAAATTTACTATTCTAGAACAGTCTCATATTAAAGCTGTAAAAGATTTAGTTTCCAGATTAAAACTTGAATCTAAAAACAAACTGAAATCAGGAGAAATTAATCAATCTACTTTTGATAATTTATTTATAATGTTTAATGAAATTTCAGAAGGATTAAAAAACTCATTGAATAATAGATTACCAACTGAAGAAGAGATGATTGAAGGTCTTCTTCAGTTTCAGGAACAAGTCAAAATTGTCTATAGTTATGTCTTAGAGAATGGTGTTATGCCACAACAACAAGAATATTCCAATGACATTTATTAGTATTAATTACAATTCAATATTAAATTGTAATTTAAGTTAACCTCGAAGCATTCTCCTTCCTGCTGTCGATTTAGGGAATTGTCTGTTATATACCATTTCAGAATTTCGCTTCCTCATCAACCTTTCTTGCAAGTCATTTCTGAATAATAAAGAATTGTCTAAAAACGATTGATTTACAGCTTCTCTCATATGTTCATTTCTTTCTTCATAATTATCGCTCACCGGTCCATATGATTCAGCAAAATCCAAATGATCGATCTTACTCCTTGTTATATAATTGGGCATTCTCATTGCATTCACATCGTCATAATAAAATTTTGGTTGTCCAATGTAGTCATCAAAATAGCTTCTATAGCTGGTTCCGTATCCAGTAAAACGAGGGTCGTATATATCCTCAGGACCTGCAGACTTGCTTAATGGTTCCTTTTTAAAACGAGAATTGTTATTGTATTCATCATAATACACATCTCCGTTATCCATAACCGTCTTTACAGGCTCATTTCTCTCGTCAGTCTCAGTAATTCCTATATTAGAGCTAACTGTTTCCAATCCATTATTTTTATAGTACACACCAGGTTGAATTGTTTGAATATTCATATTTCTCTGAAGGAAAGAGTTATCATCACCCATTTGGCTTCTGTTATTTATCCTGTTGTATTGAGTATCTTTCATATTAGATTTATAGGCAGAATTATTCGAATGATAACTCTCGTAAGAACCTGAATAAGGACCTTCATCATCAATATCGTCTATCGACTTATATCCAGACTGAAAAAGGTCCCATGTTGGTTCTCTGTTGTTTTGACCCTTAAAATCAATCGTTCCTGATGTTGATCTCCATTGTGAGTCAAATGCTGGTGTAACTGATACTGGAGGTATCAATGTTTTAGGATTAGGTTTTCCTGCAAGTCTTTGATTCATAGAAGCATTTGAGTAGGCATCAACACCATCATTACAAAATAAGGGATTGAAATTATTGCTTTTATTTTTAACCTGAAAATCATAATCGCAATTTCCGTAAATATATGATACTTTAGGTTTAGGAGGGACTTGATATTTAGGGTTATTTGAATTATCATCTGGGTCTTGAAATTGGACTTGTTTTGTAGGATGAGGTAATTGGTTGTTTACATTTACCTCTGTTCGTCCGTTGGGGACAAATGATTCTGTTTTGAAGTTGTCTATCATGTTCCTTTGTAAATAGTATAGAATAATAATAAATAATAAAGAAACGATAATGAATACCACACTACACTTTTTATCGAATATCAATATGACTATGCCTATAATCAATACGATTCTTGTAATAGCATTAATCTGGTCTTCTAATGACATATTACTCATAGGTAGTAAATTCTTACTACAAAACAGGTTTGAAAATCCTTGAAACCAAGTTGTATTTGGAGAGCATCTTAACATTATTTATTATGGACAACAAAATTAAAATGAATTGTAATTTAAATTCCAAGCTTGAGTAAAAATGGCAAGCAAAATTAAGAAGATTGTATTTACTCTATCTACTATCAATATCGCTTTTATCAATGAAAAATATGGCATGGATATCAGCTTTGGAGATGATGTTCAGGTTAAATTAAAGACTACCAAACTAACTGACTTGGAGAAGAATTCTATAGTTAAGAACACAGAGACATTCTCTTATCTTGATGAGTCGAAGAAGACACACAAATGTCTTCTATCAATGATTGACCTAAAAACAGGTTTGAATGTAAAGGAATTAAATTACAACTGCTTTTGGGACCGTCATCCGATCGATGGAAATCCTATTGGATGTCCAATCAATTATATACCAAAGCAGATTCAAAAGACCTTCTTCTCGCATATCAGTAAGGATACATATATCATAAGAGAAAATGTTCCAAGCGAATTTACAATTGAAGAGGAATTTAAGAATCTATCAATCTTAAATAATGACTATTATGAGACAGATGGTGTGTTCTGTTCTTCGGAATGTTGCTTGGCTTTTATATTGGATAACAAGCATAATCGTATGTATGATATGTCTCAAATGTTGTTAACTAAGATATGCAATAAGTTGAATAATACGAAAGCTATGACTATTAACCCTGCTCCTAGTTGGAGAATTTTAAAGGAATATGGAGGTCATTTATCAATTGAAAAGTTACGAGGTAATTTCGGTAAGATAGATTATGATTATAATGGTTATACCCAGAAGTGTCTCCCTATAGCTCATCTGTTTGAGGAAAAGGTTAAGTTCTTTTGAACATATCAAAAAAATAGATTGTAATTCAACTAAAAATTTTAGTTGAATTCTAAAGTGTTAATTCAAGTTGAATTATAGATTTTTCATTTTAACAAGTATACGAAAGAAGATATCATTATACAATCCTTTTTGAACCTCTTTTGTAGACTCATTACCTAAGTCATCAACATAAGTTATAAAAACCATATTGGAATGTATATAAATCCAAGCTCGATAAAGTAACAATTCATCTTCATTCATATTGATTATCAGGTTCAAATTCTTACCTTTTATACTTACATATATATAATATCCTATTATGTTATTCTTGAATTCCCAAGTTTCACATAATTTTAAACTGCTAACAAGCTCATCTAATTTTTCTTTTATATTGTTGATTTGAGGTTTGAATATGTTATTTGCCATAATTGTCTGTTGTATTGAATATCCTCTTTAAATTAGAGGAGACAATGAATATTCATTCTATCCGAAATTAGTGTTATTTCAGTTTAATTACCCTCTTGATTCATGATTGTCATTAATCATGAATCTCTAATTTGTATTTTTATAATCATATACTAAATGAACAAGTTAATGCATATAACCATTATAGTATTATCTATTTTGTCAATTATATTTAGTATATTAGTCTACTTTGGTATCACAAGATACATTAAACTATACATGACAAAATCGATCGATAAATATGCTGAAAGATATAGTAGTTTGCCAATTGCAAGAGAAAAAAGAACAATTATAGTTTTTACAGTTGAAAAACAATCTGATATTGATAATTTAATTCCAACTCTAAATTCACTCTTAGACCAAACGGTTAGAGTGAATCAAATTTTTGTTGTTTTATCAGGATTAGATATCCCTGATCATTTAAAGAAAGTTTTATCCGTGATTGAACCTGGGAAAATATATGATGACCAATACCACGATATTATAAGCTTATTACATAGAGAAAAAGAGAAAGATATCCTGATTATCAAGGTATTAACAGGTGTAATATACTCTTATGATTTTATACAAAATGTATTAGAAGAGTCCGAAGCTAATCCAGATTCAGTTATCAGAGATAACTCAGGACTTTTCATTACTGTAAAACCAAGTTTTATCAAACTGGATGACAATTCAAAATTTATCGATTTTACTTGTAGCATTAAAGACATATCATGTAATGAAAATTATAAATACTAGTATCATTTTAGACTGTTAAAATGATTTTGTAAAAGATACTGAATATAGTTTAGGTTTGAAATGTTTCAAGAAAATATGAATCAAGATATGAATCAAGATATGAATCAAGATATGACTATGTTTAAAGATGCAAAAAAGTTCACTACTAAAATAGACGGAGATATACATATATCTACAGATTGTTCCACTTGGGCGAAAGTGTTGATTAACAACTTGAAGTTGGATGACTATCTATATTCAGAACAATGTTTACCTCCATTTGAACTACTACTACCCAACTTTGGAACGAGAGAGAAAAAGAAAAAAAAGCATATCGAGGAACCTTGCGAATCATGTGGCGATGAACTTGGTTTAGATAGATATATACACAGGAAAAAGATTATATGTTTACCTTGTATGAATCATGTAAAAAATTGCTGTTCAAGTTGTAAACAAAACTACACATTATTATACCAAGAAAAAAACAAACTGATTCCACCTATAATGTTTGCATATATTGATTTTCAGGCTCATATAAATGGAATTACAACTTATTGCAAGAATTGTTATCGTATTCATGTTGATGATGAATATGATAAATGTTTGAACTGCGGTTCAGAAGGAATTGAACCAAATTCATTGTTATGTCGAGAATGTATCATTTATGGATAACCTAATTTTATTTATTATAATATAATAAATAAAATGAACTATATAAATTTGAACAAGTTTCCAGTTCAAATAATAATTTAATTGATTATAACTAAAGTTCAATTGGAGTTAACTTTATATTACAACCTTCTATATTACCGTAATATGAACTGTATGCTTTTACATAATTTTTGTCATATTTATACACAAAAGACCTTCCTCTTTTATTTCTTTTAAAATCAATAGGATTCACACTTGTAATCAACCTTAAATACTCATTTTCAATCTTTTTAAAATCTATCATCGGTAAAATTACTGTTCCCTCCCAAGCTTGTCTTTTTCCTGCTATATCAACTTCAAATTCAGTTGGATAAAACTCTTTTAGCGGAGATTCTTCGTCGGTTAGCAAGTTACAGAGAGGTTCAGGTATCAGTCTAGTACTACTTGGTGGTAAGACACAAAGCAATTGTAAAAAAGGATTAATAGATATAGAAGAAGTATCATTTGGAAACTGAAATGACTTAATATGGGTAGATATACATGATGAAAACGGACCGTAATGATATGAATAAAACCATTTCCAATCTACAATTCCATCTGTATAATAACTTAGAACCCATTGCATTCCTGTCAGATAATCGTGACATATCTTTTGTATATTTGGACAAACTGTCTTCTCCTCTGACTTTTCCGATTCAGAATACAGTTGAAATTTAGATTGATAATAGAGTGATTTATAACTTTCTATATCAATATCCCAACATTCTCCGTTTTTAATCGCACAACTTTCAAGTAAAGGATTGGGGAAGAATTGTTTTCTCTTCTGTAGTTTAGTTTCTAACTTTTCTTTTTCATAGTGTCCGATAGTCTCAAAAAAAGCACCCAACGAATCAGGATTAAAACGAATCCGACCGTTATCATCTTTATAGGTTATATGTCCATGTTCAGAACATACTTCTTTGTATACTTCAATGATGAGTTCAATTCCATCTTCAATTATTTCTATAGACGGTATATTAGGTAAAAAGTCATTTCCAACTGTAAAACAAAGGAAAAAGAAATCATTAATCGAAAACATTGGATTGAAACTGCTTTTCATCTCTTCTTCTCCGTCATTATTTTCAAACTGCTCCCAATATAGAATATTTGTTAAGTCTCTCCTTACAGAACCAATATCAATACATAAGAACTCATTAGTTGTTTCGTATAATTCCTCTCTCAATACATATATGTTTGGCATATGAGTACCAAGAGATAACATAATCAAATCTGCATCTAATGCAGTAATACAATAAGATTCTTCTGAATTCCCGTAGTATCGAATATAATTAATACACTTCATTTCACCCTCACCTTGAGCTTTCTCATTAGAGAAAATGACTTCAATATTTTTCCATGATTCATCATTCTGTATCTTATGATGTAGAAAACAGTCTATGTACTTACTAATATAGTCCATAAATCTAGTTCCAGGAGTAATACAATTAGAATCAAATAGATTCTCATCAAGTTTAGATTCATTCCTACTTTCTTTAGCATCTCTGCTTGCTCTAAATCGTCTCTGTCGTTGTTGAGCTTGTTTCGTAAGCGGTGCTACACCATCTATACAAAGGATTAACCTTTTATTAGGTTTCACTATATTAAACAAATACTCAATTCTCTGACATACATCTTCAAAAACCAAGAGTTCAGTTCTTCTATTTCTATATACAGGTCTTCTTGGTATACCATTTTTAAGTAATCGTTGAGGTGGCTTACAGTTTCCATATTTGAAAACTTTTTGAGCCGAATTATGAAAAAGACCATTTAAATCAATCATAAAATTATCGATTGATACATTCACATCATTACATGATTGTCCTTTAGCAAGTTTGATAATATGATTTCCAAACTGTTTTTTGAACCAGAAAAAGAAATGTTTAATTCCCATTATTATTAGATATAGTTCGCATCATTTTAAATTCATTATTGGATTCCAATAATGAATAAATTATATTAATATTATCGTCGGAGTAACCGTTTAGGTGGAGTCTGTACTTCTTCGTCTTCCTCGTCTTCAACTTCATCGTCTTTCGGAGTTCCTTTTTTAAGAGTCGATACTTCAATTTCAAGTGAAGCAACTTTAGCAATCAACATTTCAATCGACTTTTCAAGTTGTCTAATCCTATCATCAGATGATGGTGATGGTAAAACTTTAGGCTTTGCCAATATACTCATTTTAGGTTGAGATTCAGATTGTTTACTTTCAGTTTTACTCTCTATTTTACTTTCAACTACATCAGGAGAACCATTATCAATCCATGATTGAACTTCTCTTTGTTTACTCAGATAAAAAATCCAACCCATGAACTTCTCACCTGTTTCCCTGTTGGTTAATGAGGCATTCCACTTGCCTCCAAGATTTTTCAGGGAATCCTTATACTTCTTAGTATCACCGATAACCACAATTGATTTATCGGTATAAGATATAATACGAACTGAATTTGTACTCATTTGTTATTCTAATTTTTCGTAATCCTTTTTGTAAGTTTCAATTTAAAATTAACTGTAATTATTGGAATATATCCACCGTTAGAGAAAGATGCATATCAGTTTAGAAACGAACTGTAGGTGATTAAATTCAATAAATTTATAATAACAAATGCAGATGCACATGCACATGAATTACCTTATGTATCAGATGATATAGATCTGCCTTCAAGACTCGATTTTGACCAACCATTTTCAAGTTTCCCAGGAGATTTGATGATTTTGAGTTTGATTTATGAGTATATTAAAATTTAAATATAACTATTATCAGTAACAAACAAATGAACAAAATTCATTCCTCTTGGGACCCATTATTTCTACAATATGCATTTGAACTTGATTCTTTATATTCTGATGATAAAATTATATATCCTCAAAAAGAGGATGTTTTTAAAGTATTTGAGATTGATGTGCAATCTATAAAAGTTGTGTTATTAGGTCAAGACCCATATCATGGACCTAATCAAGCACACGGTTTAAGTTTTTCAGTTCAAAAATCAACTACAATTCCTCCTTCTTTATGGAATATCTTTAAAGAACTCCAACGAGAGTATCTAGATCGCTACTATGAGTTTAAACATGGTTGTCTTGAAAGATGGTTTTACGATGAGAAGATTTTTCTGTTAAATTGCTCATTAACAGTAGAGAGAGGAGAACCAACGAGTCATATGAATATATGGGAAGAATTCACGAATGATGTAATTCATTTCATTTCATCTCAAAATCCAAACTGTGTTTTCCTTTTGCTGGGAAATTTTGCAAAACAGAAAGCAAGTTTAATTCAAGATAAAAGTAAGATAGTAACTGGTGTTCATCCTAGTCCATTAGCGAGAGGATTCGTTGGTTCAGGTGTATTTAAAAAAGTTGAAGATGTTTTAAACACATATATCAATTGGAGTTTGTAGAATAATGAGTTTAAATATTTGACTGAAACTATTAATAATATGTCTCGATATCAATCATAATATTAATATTATGATTGATATCGAGACATTGGGTACATCCCCAACCTCAGTTATAGCAACTATTGGAGCAATGAAGTTTAGTAGAAGAGATAGATTAAAACCAATGGAAGAAATGAAGTCGTTTTATAGAAGAATAGATATTGAATCTTGTTTATCAAAGGGAATGACAACTGATGATGAGACTGTTAAATGGTGGGATATTCAAGATGAAAAGTCAAGAGATGAAGTGTATAATCCCGTAGATAGAATTTCAATTGAACAAGCACTTCATGAACTATCCGAATTCATTTCTCCTTTATCCAATCCTATAATTTGGGCTCAAGGTCCTCATTTTGACTGCACTATATTGGAGAATGCATATAAGAAAAACAACCTTCCTTTACCTTGGAAATTTTGGAATGTTAGAGATTGTAGAACAATACTTGATATTACAGATATTAGACTCAAGAATATACCAGGTGATTTTCCACATCATTCTCTACATGATTGTTATAAACAAATTATTGCTGTTAAATGTGCATTTGATAGATTGAAAATAAGGTTAAAATAAAATTATAAATTTAAATTGTTAAACAAGTTAAATTTTATTGTTCTTCTGGAGGAAGAGGAGGTAGTTCTTCGTAAGCCACGAGATAAGTTCCAAAAGAAAAATATTGATTATCCCTTAGTTTTTTATCTTGTCGAAGTTGAACATTTATATTTTCAAACTGCAAATCAATATCTTTTTTCATAGTTTTTAGAGTATCGGTCAACATAATGATTTCATTCTTCATCTGGAACAGATTCAAATTGATAATCTGGCAGAAATCATTAATTTCTTTAACTTGATTTACATACTGAAATTTATACATCTTCTGTCGTAATAAACAGAACTCTCGAGCTTGTCGTCTCGCTCTTTCGATACCAATATGATTTGATGCATGAGACGATATATCATTTTCTAATTGCATTTTATTTTTAAGAGTCCATGATTCATCATCGGTTAAATTTAACATCTTCTGGTATGATTTCCTCATGGTTGTCAAACATCTACAATAAGGGATTAGCTTAATGGTTGAAAAAATAACATAGTTGGTATAGTATTCTTGTAACCACACGAAATCACGAGATGCAGGATCACCTACAAATCTGATCGAATACCGTTTAGAATAAGACTGATAAAAATCAACAAATTGAGACATTCCAGAATCAACATCAACCGTATCAGTAGTTACCCACATAAATGCTTCAGGATTAACATTCCAGAAATTTTCCATAGTAAACGGGTCAGGTTTACGGTTAGGCAATGGTGTAAATTTAACATTAAGTTCATCTATTACAGTTCCATTTTCAAAGTGTAAAATACATGAAAGTTCGAGTAGGTTGTTTAGAGCTGGGTCAGGTCCATCAGATTCAACATTAATTGTCATATATACTTTTTGTAACCTATCAGGGTCAATAGCAGATGTCATTTAGTCTTCTAATTTGTTACCTTTAATTGAATTTGATATCGAGAGGAGCTCTTCCATAACGATGAGGAACTTTAGGATAAAACAATATAGAGCTCACTATAAGTATAAACTGTATTGTAACAACAATTTGAGTATCTGTTAATATCATTTTTACTACATCATCATTTTCGTTTAACGAGATTTTAAATAATTATTACTATTATAAATGACATCCTCGTCAGATAGCATTGATAGTACTAAGAAATGGTCTATTTCCCTATATAGTGCTATTCTCTTCTTTGTAATTGCATCCCCTATATTGTTCGTTTTAGTAAATAGTATTACCTCAAAGTCAGGTATTAGTATAATCAATCAGAATGGTTGTCCCAATCTTATTGGTCTAGTTCTTCATTCTATTGTCTTCCTTCTCATAACTCGTTTGTCAATGGAATTCTAAACCATTTCGTAAATTATAAAACTTAACTGTTTTACAATTTAAATATTACTTTTTCGGTTGTCCTCTAGGTTGTCCTTCTCGTTTTTCTTGATTTTGTCCTCTAGGTTGTCCTTCTCGTTTTTCTTGATTTTGTCCTCTAGGTTGTCCTTCTCGTTTTTCTTGATTTTGTCCTCTAGGTTGTCCTTGTGGTTTTTCTTGATTTTGTCCTCTAGGTTGTCCTTGTGGTTTTTCTTGATATTGTCCTCTAGGTTGTCCTTGTGGTTTTTCTTGATATTGTCCTCTAGGTTGTCCTTGTGGTTTTTCTTGATATTGTCCTCTAGGCTGTCCCTGTGGTTTTTCTTGATATTGTCCTCTAGATTGTCCTTGTGGTTTTTCTTGATGTTGTCCTCTAGGTTGTCCTTGTGGTTTTTCTTGATATTGTCCTCCTTGATTTTGTCCTTGTGGTTTTTCTTGATATTGTCCTCCTTGATGTTGTCCTCCCTGATTTTGTCCTCTAGGTTGTCCTTGTGGTTTTTCTTGATATTGTCCTCTAGATTGTCCTTGTGGTTTTTCTTGATATTGTCCTCCTTGATGCTGTCCTTGTGGTTTTTCTTGATATTTTTCTTGATGTTGTCCTTGTGGTTTTTCTTGATATTGTCCTCTAGGTTGTCCTTGTTGTTTTTCTTGATATTGTCCTCTAGATTTATCCGATGAAGTTTTATTGATAAAAGGAGGTTGTTCTTTTGGTTTATCTACTATAGGAGTATCTACATCGTTAGTGACTATTGGTTCTGTTATATTGTTATCGATAAAACTAGATAATGAATCAGATGAAAAATTACTCCTATTGATTTCTGTTCTATTTACAATGGACTTTCTACCTGCTTTTCCGACTTTATGATAAATCGTATAATATTTGTTTGACCATTCGTGGATAATCATTAAATCCCTTTGTTTTTCAAAGAGAGTTATAGGTCGATTCTCTTCTGGTGGTAGATCACCGTAACAGTAGATATCTCTCCATATATAACCTTTGTTGTTAGGCATGTTTTCCAGATTATCAAGCATATAATCTGGTATAGATTCAACTGATTTTTGATAATAACTATAAGCTCGATTCATGTTGTATTCTTTACTTCTTTCTTTTCTCTCATAGTCTCTGTTATTGGAATCTAAATCTTTTGATTTCTTTTTTTTTTCGTCTTGCACTTTGATTTCAGCCTCCTTTTTCTTCTTATTTACAGTATTCTTTGATTCTGCAATATCCTTATTTTGCTTTTTCTCTAAAAGCAGTTCTTCATTGAGAATTCCAGATTCTAAGTCAAGTAATCTTTTTTCTAAAATTTCAATCTGAATTTCATCTTCAATATTGGATTTTGTTAGTTTTTCTATTTGATTTATAATGAAGTCACTTGCAGACTGGGATTTAAACCTTTTAATAGTATCGTTTGAATGTTCAATATTCTTCCTAATAATCCTAATAGACTCATTAATTTTATTTTTCTCGCTAATAATTAAGCTCATTTTATACTATTAATAAATAGCAAATTGTTTAAATAAAAATTAAACGGTAACTACACTTGGACTACACTTATTTAAGAGGAGATTTTTACATGTGATGTAAACAAGGTCTTGTATTTAATATTACCATAATTTACGATTAAGTTTAATTATGAAGATGATTATTCACAAGTTGTAATAGTTGTTCTTTGGTCTTACCGGTATAACCACGGATACCTGTCTCCTTACATAAAATAACCAACTCTACTCTCGTTATAGTTCTATCTATTAATTTTCTGTTTACTTTTACAGCTTTCTGTCTTCTTCCAACACCTACTCCCTTTGTAAAACAATGATGAAGACTACCAAATCTATCATACCCATCAGGTAATATCTGTTTATTACCACAATAAGCCCTTGAATCATCGATAGGAATATACTCGTCTAAATAAGAATCGTCATAATGCATGTATAGACCTTGTCCAACACCCTTCCTCATACAATCAAATCTGTTTCCAATTACAAGTTCACCGCGAGTCACTCTTCTGTTATTAGAATTGTTACCACAGTACATATTTAATTTAATTCAATAAATTAAATATTTATTCATCCTCATCAATTACATCTTCCTCTTCAAGCAATTCAACATCTTCATCGTCTTCTACATCTTCTTCTTCAATATCATCAATACAATCAACTCCTTCTACCTCAGGTTCTACTTCTTCTTCAACAACATCCTCGTCAACATCTCCGTCCTCTTCTTCTAACTCGTCTACCTTTACATCTTCTACTCTCGTATTTTTATCAAGATTAGAGGGCAGAACAAACTTGAATTTGTATTTGTTGCAAATGTTGATATCCTCTTTTGTTAAGTCACTTACTGTTCCATCTGTATTCTGTTTTCCTATCACTTTTTTACTTAGATTATTAAACACAAAACCAGTATGAACATGTTCATAATTGTTGAACTTATTCCGTCTAATATCGATAACAGGAACACTGGCAGATATTTTTTTAACAATTTGATTTGAGACTGTTTCTTTTTTCTCTTGTTCAAGAAGTTGAGATACAAAAGGAGGCGGTTCTTTAATTTTAATCGTATTAATCTTCGTTTGAGACTTGCTTTCAAGCAAGTACTTCACTAAATCATTTTTGGTTCCTGATGAACGAACACCAGCTTTCTTACATTTTTCGTGTAGTTCTTGTTTAGTCAATTTCATGAGGGCTTCAGATGATTCTTCAGATGATTGACACTTGGATTCAACTACACCTAATGGTTGTACAACTAATGGTTTTACAACTAATGGTTTTACAACTAATGGTTGTTTAGGACTCGTTTTTTGAGGAGTTCCAGACCATTCTCGTAACAAGTCATCATAATTTAGATTGTACTTACTCGATATCAATCGAATATATTTTCCAACAGTATCATCAACATAATTATTAAGGTTTTGACTAAGCGACATTTCTAAGACTTTTATTTCTTTCATATTTTTTTAAACTAGAATTCAATTTCAAAATTAAGTTATTAGAAAAGAAATTTAATTCATTAGTGAATTAAATTTAGCTGTAGTCGAGTCTAAATTGATTGAAAATAATTTATACGACCATTCAGTATATTTTGAGGTATATTTGTGTTTTGAATTACTCTATTTATATTAAACTTTAAAATATCTTTGCTTAATGGTTCATTATCATGTTCTCTTTTATTATCATCAGGATTTCTCATTGGAGAATCCCCGTATAGATTATCACCAGGACTTTCGTCATCTTCTACTCTATCTTCTCCGTCTCCCTCTACTTCTTCATCTGTTCCATAATCAACGGAACCTTGAGAGCTTTTCTCATCATCACTTCCACCATCCTCAAACTCGGAATCACCTTCAAAAATATCTATTTCCTTCAAAAGTATATTCGTTGCTAAATAGACATCCTTATTTGTCAATTGATTATCAATCTTAATTTTATTTGCAATATTTAATATTGCAGTTTCAATTGCTTTGTCTTTTTTCTTATTTCTAGAATAGTCTTCACTCTGAATAATAAGGGAAGCCTTTTCTAACATTCCTTTAGGGTCTTTGCTATTCTGTAATACATAATTACATATTGATAATATCTTACTCCAGAAATGCTTTATAACAGGCTGTTTCAAGATTGGAATTTCTTCTCTTACTATCTTATCGAAATATACTGGAACATCAATATTATTTATAACAGGTAAATTGCAAGGATATAACACATCTACAATCTTAATTGCAGACTCGTTTGATTTACTAGTATTTAATATTGCATTACAGTAGTCTTTTACTCTATTCTCAACCCATTCATCTTCATTTTGAACAAATATCTCAAGAGGAGATAAATCTCGTGATATGACAGAAGGAATATCCATTTCAGACCTTACATGCATGAGATAAACTCCTGTAAGATTACTTCCGGTTTTATTTGGTCCTGTTCCAATTATTTCATTATCAACATCATTATAGTATAATTTTGCTTTTCCAGTATTAGCAAGAGCCTGAACAATTTCTGAATTTTTAAGTTTAACATTAACCGCTTTTTGTAATAAATAATCATATCTTTTCACCAATGCATCAATGTATCTGTGATTGATGACTTCCAAAGGTGCGAAATTTATTTTCCTTGAAGACGGATCAGGATTAGGCATGATTATCATATCGTAAGAATCATTTACATTACCAATAAGGTTTTTTATCATACAAAACATAAGATAATGCGATACTGAAGGGAATACCATTTTACTTTTATCGTCTTGTTTTGAACTTGGTTTGATAAACATTATTTGTCGTGCAATAGGAGATAAATCGAAGTATAAATCATGTTCATTTGAAGTAATAAAGATTATTTCTTGAACTTCTTCAGGATATTTTCTGTTTAGCATATCTTCTGGAATATCTCTTCCTTCCATCATTGCATCCAGTATTCCTCTTACATCTTCCTGTAAAGTTGGGTTTATTTTTGGTTTCAAAGGAGGGAGTTCAGATTCTTTTCGTCCTCCGTAACGGATTTTAGATCTCTTATATTGTCGTATTGTTTCTGTTTCCTTTTTCTCGTCGCCTTCACCTTCGCCTTCACCTTCGCCTTCATTATCAGCTTGCTTTTTTGTTGTTTTTTGTTTTTCAGTAAATAGAGAATCAAGGAAACTATCTGTACCTGACTTTTCTTTTTGTTCTTGAACTACACTTTGCTTTGGAACCGACGATGTTTCATCTAATTCAAAAATAACCGATTCAGCTTTTACAACCTGCTTTTCAGTTGGAATCCGTATGTCTTTTAATATATTGTAAATAGATGATTGAAGATTTTTAGGTAATGATTGAGAATCATATGCAGTTTCAAGGTACTTTTTAAACTGTTCTTTATTATGAATTAATTGATTATATGATTCAAAAGCATTTTTAACGATATCGTTATTCATCCCTTTTTTCTCCAGAAAGTCATCAAGATACATATCGTATATGATGTTCTTTTTCCTTTCTTCTAACATGATTTTCATGTTTCTCAGTTTAGTCTTCAACACAAAATCAACAACTCTATTTGGATTGGACTTAAGCTCCGGATCAACGAAACCTAATACAACATCCTTTGGTAGTTTTTCAATCGAGTTCTTATACAATTGAAACTTGTTATAAATATTAAACGGGACATTTGAATTTGAATTGTAATTGCCACTGATCAATGCATATATTGAATCTACATTCATATTGGAAAATCTTTCTATACTCATGTTGTTGTACATGTAATCTTCTAAAAAGTACTTTACCAAATATGAACGGTAAATCAGTTCTTTATTAACATTAATATTAGCTACTTTATAGTCTAAGTCCAGTTTATTTTTTAGTGTTTTTCTGATTCTCATTAGAATTTTACCATATACATTGTTACCTTGTCCGTTATCGTCAATACCAAGTACTTTATTAGAGCTCTTGTATACAATTTGTTTATCACCTGTTGCAATTAACTTTCGTGCTAGTTCAACATTAGAAAATTTAATAGGCAAAGCAGTTGATAATGCATCTACAATCAGTATCTCATTTTCTTTTTCGGATAGTTCATGAAAGTTTTTAGATATTTTTGTTAAGTTGTTTTTCAGTATCCTTTTATTGCTTTCATTATGCAATAGATTTGAATAGATATAATGAGATACATTTTTCCATTTTTGACCTTCTATTTCTAGATCTATTCTATAGTTGTTGCTTAATTCGTTTTTTGAACTGAATATATTCATCTTTGTTAATGGCAAGTTTTTATTTACCATAAATAATCTTTTATAAATTAAATGAGGTAAACCTTTTGGTTACAATAATGTATCATATTCGCCTTTATTTCCAGTTCAAATCAAAAATAATATCATGTAACCAAATTACAGTTTACGAAATGCAAAGTAATTTGCTTTTCATTTCAAAAGTAAAAGTACGATTATCTCCTTTTCAAAAGTAAAATATATTTATCTCCTTATCTCCAATTCAAAAGGAGATATCTCCTTTTCAAAAGTAAAATATATTTATCTCCTTATCTCCAATTCAAAAAGTAAAAATACTTAATTCTCCTTTATCTCAAACTCAAAAGGAGATATCTCCTTTTCAAAAGTAAAAGTATTTTATCTCCTTTATCTCCAATTCAAAAAGTAAAATATATTTATCTCCTTTATCTCCAATTCAAAAAGTAAAAATACTTAATTCTCCTTTATCTCCAATTCAAAAAGTAAAAATACTTAATTCTCCTTTATCTCCAAACCAAAAGGAGATATCTCCTTTTCAAAAAGTAAAAATACTTAATTCTCCTTTATCTCCAAACCAAAAGGAGATATCTCCTTTTCAAAAGTAAAAATACTTAATTCTCCTTATCTCCAATTCAAAAAGTAAAAATACTTAATTCTCCTTTATCTCCAAACTCAAAAGGAGATATCTCCAATTCAAAAAGTAAAGTATTTTATCTCCTTTATCTCCTTTTCAAAGTAAAAGTATTTTATCTCCTTTATCTCCAATTCATTTGATTCACTTTAAATTTGCTATTTAAATATTATTGTTTGGAAATAAATGAGCGGATT
>Ga0207938_1000004_pt1 | contig 51167 bp, 52 predicted proteins | sample LakMenEpi15Mar12_FD_150671 | JGI IMG/M metagenome (GOLD analysis project Ga0207938, IMG submission 150671) | Freshwater microbial communities from Lake Mendota, WI - 05MAR2012 deep hole epilimnion (SPAdes) | ecosystem: Environmental > Aquatic > Freshwater > Lake > Epilimnion/Euphotic zone ...
TCTGTACGACCACCCCCGCTAAACCATTTCCAGTTAGTTCGGCCTCCGTAGCCCGTTGATCAGTGTCTAGCACTAGATCCCCAATTCTACGGAGGTCATACCTAGCCAGTAAATCAAGCACCGTTGCGTGTGCCATTACGACACCACATTGGTGAACTTGAACGCAGTGATAGGTGCAACAACTTCAATACCGTAGTCTTCTACGATACGAGCATTGATGCGCCTGTTGTCTGGATCGTCCTTCTGTTCAACAGTCATTTCTTCGTATGCGAACAGGTGCACGGTGGAGAATGAAGGCGAACCTTCAAACCCAACTAGATCACCTGGTCGTGCAAGAATCCATGCCTCGTTGTCGCCCAACACATAGTCGGTTGCTCTGGTAGCACCCTTCTTGTTGGATACTTTTACAACATCTTCGATGATGATGTCATAACCGTACAACTTGTCAGGTAAACCATATTTACCATTCATGCTGTCGGAGTCTCCACGGATCTGAGCAAGTGCCACTGGGGACTCTTTCAGGTAGGTGTGGAGTTCTTTGGAACGGCTAAGTGCATCAGCAACGGTTGGGTTGATGATCATGCACATTTCTTTAGGACCACAAGCACCCAGGGTGTCCTTGTTGATCTTTCTAGCCACTGCATTGAGTGCCTGTTTGATAACAGGCCCTTTAGATGTGCCTTGGTTAGTGTCACCGGAGTCACCACCTATTAGAGCGGTACCACCTGTGTAGGCGTTAGAAGCAGCAATACAGCTAATGGTGGAGATATCATTGATACCTGAACCAACTGCGCCCTGCAATTTATCCCAGACTTTAACAACTCGCGCTGTCATAGCCTGTTGAGCATTGATTGCGCTGTAGGAAGCTACGATCTTCCAATCAGCCTGATCAACTGCTTTATAGCCCAGCCTGAATGGGAACACATACCGTTGGGTATTGAAGTTCAGCCACTCAAACTTTTCATTATTCCACTCCCCGTGTGGAGCATCATTACCGTCATGCCATACATGATCTTTAAGATCACTGTAAGCAACACGACCAGCTTGTTCTGCATTAAGTTTCAGGTAGTAGCCTGAAGACTTTTTAACAGGGGTGATGGTGATATACTTGTTCAACGCAAAGTCTTTAGGATTGCGACTGAACGATACCACAAGTTGACCAGTAGCGTCAAAGCTTGGGATATATGTGTTTGTTCCTGATGGAAACTGGGCATTACCCGATACGAAATCTGCCATGATGTTTATCCTTAATTAGTTAATTTGTTAAGCAACAACCACAACATGTGGGTTGACTTGGATAAGAACCTTTTCACCTGCATTAACGGTGTTGAGTGCGGTACCACCTACATTGTAAGTACCAGCAGTAACCCCAATGTTGATAGCTTTGCCATCAGCATCGGACTTAACCTTAGTACCTGCGGTAACACCACCAGTACCTGCTACGATCATGCAAACATCGCCTAGGCCAAACACCTTAAGTGTTTTGCCCACACTAGCTGCTACACCACTCTCCGTGCCACCCAACAGGGTTGCAAGGTTAGGTGGTGCAAATGTGCCTTCTTGGGACACACCGATGATGGACTGGGTGGAAGCGGAACACTGTGAAATAGTGAACTCGCCTGTGATTCGCACGAAACGCGCAGGGAAAATATCTCCACCTGCAATAAAAGCTGGATTGTACAAAGGCATGAATTAATCTCCTAGTTAAAGTACTTTTTCGGCATTCATTTTACCGAGTGCTTCTTGGTATGAAATGCCATTAGCAGTTGCGTATTCAATAGCACTTGCCACTTCGTCCTTGGTTCGCCCACGAGGTCCACCTGAACGGGATTCTTGATAGTATGAGCTTCTTGCACCGAGTGGTGCACGCTGGTAACGCTTACGAATAATCTGGAGATGGGAACGGTAGGTTGTTTCTGGGAGTGATTGCACAAGTGCAAGCTCTTCACCACGATCCAACATATACCCTTCTGCTTCCAACTCAATTAGGTCCTTTTCGCGTTCTGCACGCTGGAACTTAATTTTGATAGTACGGATCTCCTTTTGAAGGAGTTGGTTTTCCTGTTCCACCCTGGAGAGTTTAATCCTGTCATACTTTCCACTACGGGATTGTCTGATAGGTTCTTCTTCTTCGGTGGATTCTTCTGGCATAGGTTCTTCACCACCCTCTTCAGGCATTGGAGGTTGTTCACCACCCATGCTAGGGTCTTCCATGCCTTGCTCAGGCATAGGAGGTTGTTCACCGGGCATTCCTTCAGGAGGCATACCACCTTCTTCAGGTGCACCTTCTGCACCACCCTGTTGAGAGAGTTGGGTAAGAAATTGCCAAACATCCGTTTGTTGGAGTCCTGCTAAAACGCCTTCAATAATTCCTTGTTGATCATTCATTCCTATAGTCCTTTGATATTTTTTAACCCCGCCCTTAGATAAGCGGAGTAGGCCTAAGTCTCGTTCTGGAGTAGTTGCACCGAGCAAACTAATCGGGTCTATTTTGTAATCCGATAACCACAGTTCAATGGATCTCCTTGGGAAACCTCGAACCTTATCAGCAGCATGTTTGAAGAACTTGAAAGTTGCTGTGATGCACTTTCTACCAGTCTTGAAGAAGGGTTCCACCTTTAGGTTGGTTGCGTAACCAACTATCTCAGGCTGATCATCCTCACTAGCATCGTCCTTGGTGTGACCTATGACGAGTGGTATCTCATCACCAGTACTACCCATGCGCTTATTGTTGACACGAACTATCTCAGATAGCTTCTTCTGGTCGAGCCTAATCACCACATTCCCCTTACCATCCTTAAGCTCATGCTCGTCCAGAATTGGTACATGGTGTTTTACAATCATCTCATTGTCTTCCATTAAACTCCTCGCAGTTTTTTAATCATATGTGTTAGGTTGGAGTCTTTTTCGAAGCGTTTTACACCATCGTCCTTAGGTGCAAACTGTCCCCCGTTGTACTGCGCTCCCCTGAAGTTCACACCGTGTTTACCTGCACGGTATTGGTCCTTAGCGTGTGCGGACTTCTTAGCAAACTTCTGTGGTTGTGGTGTTCTCATTTTGTCCCAAACCTTTCCTGCTTTGTTGTACTCCTTCTCTGCTGCCTTTGAGAAGGCGCGCAGTGAAGGTACTGCATGTTTTAGTTCTGCACTGATTGCTTCTAGGGAGAAGTAATCCCCATCCTTAGCATCTTCGATCAGGTGTTGAGCATGTTCTGGTATCAACTGTTGCACTTGCAAACTGTCTATTAGCTTCTTTAGCCCACTGCTCTGGAGTACGGTCCTAGCGTGCTCCTTGCAGTACATTTCTCTTCGGTTAGATTCACTCGTCATATCGTCATAGAGGCTAGGGTCATTACTTAGGCTGTTAACTGCGCCCTCTATGTCTTCCCACTTTGCATTTGGTACTAATTGTTGGTATTTAGATAAATGTTCCGGCTTTATGTTACTTAGGTCTTGTTGCAGTAAGTCCCCAACGGGTGGTAGTTCCTTGTTAGGTGTGTTGTGTTGTCGTAAGAATCCCTCAAGGATTCTTCGACTACGGTCAAATTTTATTTTGGCTTTGGTTGTGGTTTTGCGGGAGAGTTGCTGGGCTTTCCCTGCGCTTTGATTACCGGCTGGTACGGCATTATTATTGGCTTGGGGTTGGGGTTGACCACCCATCTGTGCATTTTCATATTCACCTATTATATTTTGGTAAGCTTGTCTGGACTTTGGAAGTGCACCTGCACTGTTCCAATCTCCATTATGCCCGACAATTTCACCTTGTCCAGAATTTTCTTCTACATTTAAGTTATTTAATGTAGCAAATTGGGAAACGATGTTTCGCTTCTCCCTGTTTGGATCGAACACCATCACCTTGGTGGACTTCGCTCCAGGCATTATTGTCTTGTAGTTTATACCCGCTAGGTCGAACTGTTCTTTAACCGCACCGACATCGGTGTTAGGGTGCTCGATGTGGTACATTGCGTCTGGACCGTTAGGGTTTGGTGTAAAGACTAGCATGGATTTCTTCTGTCCTGAGATACCGTGCCATGCTGCTAAGTACTTCAGCTTTTGTGCAAGTGTCCCAATAGGGGCCATGTGCACGATGGATTCTTCTGACCCAACTGGACCATCATGGATCGCATTCTGAGCACTAGTCTCCACACCAGCCTTGGAGTTGATTTGGTTGCCTAGTGCGCCCTGGGCTAGGTTCTTGCCACCGGGAGAGCGTGCGATGGAGTTAGCAAAGGGCTTGTTGGTTCTGGTAGCTGCGGGTGTTCCCGTCATACCATTGGGGGTGGGGGTGAACTGTGCGAACTTGAGTAGTTTCCCAACCTTGCGTTGTTGCACCTTCTCACCTAAAACACCTGCTGCACTTTGCATAAAGGGTTTGCCAGTACCTGAACCATGGTTAACCGCCATAAGGTTTACAAAGGTTTCAGCGTGTTTGCGTAGTTGTTTGGGGATTAGGTCATAGATCCTAGTTTCTGGACTAACCCCACCCCGTTTTATTCCTTCGATGAGTTCTTTAAGGCTCTTATGTGCACGACTCTGCGTGCTGCTAGCCTTAGAAGCATTCGGTGAATTTCCGTGTCTGGATTGGGTTTTTGCCATAAAGCTGGCAAGCTCTTGATCTTGGTCGGTAGTGCCATGTAAAATCTCCTTACCTATGTTTGAAAATTCTTCAACCTTGTCCATGTCTCCCACAGTCATAGTGGTGAGTGCTCCCATCATGGTCATACCTTTGAATGCTGCGTATTCTGTTATTCCCTTTAGGCCACTCCAACCTGAGGCTTGTATATCTGCTGCTTCCCAGTTGTTTTTCTTTTCAGGGGTGTTGTAATAGCCCGAAGCTGGGTGTTGTTCGTTTACTTGTATCTTATTTAGGATTGCTGCTTGTTCTTCAAACCCCGCAGCAATGAATTTATAATCTGCATCCATTAGCAGGGTGTTATCTTTTTCATTCCATTTTTGACTAAACCTACCTTGGTTAACTCCGTGTCGGTACGACTCCCACACATCTAACACACCTTTGTCCATTACACCAAAGCACGCTAGTCGGAAGTTCTCTATTTTAGGTCCACCTTCAAATAATGGAGTGCTTAAGCCCAGTACCTTTTTATCATCCCCCGTGAGTGCACTAAGAATGGAAGCACCGTACACAGACTCTTTGTCCTTTTTTAGTTCAGGGTCTAGGAGTTCCTTCTGTTTTCTATCAGGGTCTTTTAACGCCATCCACTTGGCTAGTGGCTTTTTCATATTCCCGTCATCGTCCATACCATCTTCGTCATTGGAGGACAGTAGCAAAGGTGCTGTTTTATTCTTCTCCACCCATTTTATAAGTGCAGCATAGTCCTTATGGTCAGCTTTAGGTTCTTTCTCTTTGTACTCTTCCCACGCGTCCCATATATGTAACGCAATGACCATATTAGACTTCACTGAGATGCCTGGGGAGGTTGCTGCAAGTACCGCACAGAACCTAGCACTGTCTAAACCATTCCTAAGGAAGGGTGTCATGTTTTTAGGGGTTGGGTGTTTCTCCCACCTAGTGTAAGCTTCTTTAACTTTATTTGTAATTGCTGTAGGGTTGTTTTCCTCATGGTCGGGGCCTTGTCGGTTTTCATGTAAACCAAACATACCGTGGAACAACTTGGCTGAATCGGTGTACCATTTCTTTTTGCTAACCCCAATTGCAGAAGCACCTGCCATGGTGTTGTTGCTTAGGGTACTGTTATACGCAGCTAGTCCATTCACTAGGGCGTTGTGAGTCACCTTCATGTCATCATTGCTGAAGATCTTGTGTGCAATGTGGTCCTCAGGTAGAACCTGTGCTAACTGTTGTCGGGTAATCCCAGTTTTTAAGTCTCCCCCAACATCCTGTAGTTGCTCTTCAAAGTTGGGGGGGTAAGTTTGGGGTGTTCTGCGTTCTGCAAGCGGGTGGGCTAGGTTTGCTTCTGCATCTATTGCATGTATTCGTGCTGCCTTACTAGGTCCTTTAGGCGTGTTCTTTATTTTAGAGTTGGCGTACTCCATTGCAGATTTTTTATCTTGGTGCAATGTGCCAGGTATGTTGTCACCCAGTGTGGTGGCTCTTCTAAACCCATTAGGATCTTGTTTGCGCCATAGGTCTAGTTCTTTTTGTGGAACATTTTGTCCAGACAAGTATTGTTTACCGTTGAGGGTGAACAATCCCGCACCTACATAGTAACCGCTATCCCCTTTGACAAAGTCCTCAGGGGACTGTCCAAAGGTTTTTTGTTCCCCGTTGAGAAGTCCCTTATTGCCAGGTATATCATTTACCCTAGGAAGGCTAGGCACTACGCTTGAAGGTATATGTTGGGAGTAACCCTTCCTAATAGCAGCAGGGGAGAACGCGTACTCTTGGGTGAGTTGGTCTATTACATCTTTTTCTTGTGCGCTTCTCTCAGCACCTGGCTTTATAATGTCTTTGAAAAACCTTTTCTCTTTTTTAGGTGAGTTAGCCTTAGTGCTCTTTGGAATCTGGGCTAACCTTCTATCCCCCTGTTCCATGATGTAGGCCCGTTCCTCTTTACCCAAACGCTTACCGTTAACCCCTACATGTTTAGGGTCGGTTAGTGCGTGTGCAATATTCCCCCTTAACCAACCTGCACGAAGGTTACCCTCATGGTCACCTAGAGGTTTCTTTTTTTCTAGGGGTTTAGTTTTATCCTTAGGTGTACCTAACTTAGGTGTATCCACCTTAGGCACAGCTAGTGTCTTAGCTGCAAACTTGAGCGGACGCGGAAAGTTTGCTAGCTTATTGAAGGTTATTACACCCTTTAAATATCTTTGAATATTGGGCATCTTATCTACGCCCTCGTAGTCGTGGAAATAGGGGCTTTCTTTGTGCAGGTGCCTGTTGTGTCGGTTTAGGGGTATCTACGACAGGAACGGGGTTATTAGAGGCCTTAATAGTATCTGCAATGGGATTAGACTTACTGATGGGGGGCATCTTGTTTACACCTATCTTAGGCGCAGGTTTTGCTCTACCCGAACCGAATCCACCAAAACTTGTGTCACCTACAGGACCCCCAATTGGAGCAGGGACTTGTGGTTTACTGGGTATTTGTGGTTTGCTAGGCACCTCTGGGTTTTCTGGAACCACTAGGTTCTGGTAAGTCTTTCCAGTTGGTTTTGGTGCAGGTGGTTTTTGTGGTACTGGTGGTTGTTGTGGTACTACTGCCTTAGGTGGTACAGGTGGAACAATACCCGTCTGTTTAGGCAGCATAGGACGGTCATTCATGTCCTTATTGGGGTTCCTAGGGTTAGGTACCTGCCCAGTAGGTGGTCGAACAGGTCTTGGGATGTTTCCACGCTCCAGGTTGAAGTCGTGCACATACTTCTGCTCACCCGCACCTAGCTTGGTGTAATCGTCTGGTGGTCTAGTAGAACCTTCAGCCTTCATGCGTGCATTGTTCTGAGTTTGAAAAGTTGTCATAGCCGTGTTCTGCTCTGGGGATAGACCGCTCCCAGTTGGTGCAACTTTTGCAGGAGCTTGGTTGTTTAGAGATCCGTCAGGGCGTATTACACCTTGCTCCCGCATTTTTGCAAGGAAGGGATCACCTGAGCCTGGAGTACCGTTCCACTGACCCGGTGCAAATGTTCCACCTTGTGGTACAGGGGGAGGCGTTGTCTTTGCAACAGGTGCAGGTGTTGGTGCTGCAAGTGGTGCTTGTGGAACCCCAGTAGGTCCGTTCTGTTTCACTAGTTGTGCGGATCGTTGTCCATTAGCAGCGTAGTTTGCACCACCTTGATCCATGGAACCCTTTTCCCAACCGTTCTTAGCCTCTTCTCTCCTTCTATCACCACTGATGTCAACAGATCTAGAAGGGTTGATGGTGTTAACACGGGAGTTCTGGATACCACCGCTAGACTGTTCGCGTTTGATATCGGCCATCACACTATTGTGTTGTGAGTGTTGAGTAGATTCAGATCTAGTGTCCCTACTGTTAACACCTGGAGTGTTAGGTTTATACCCGTTAGCATCAAGTAGACCCGCTCGTATCATTGCACTGCCAGTACCGGGTCCACCTCGGCCAATCTGTTCTTGATCAACAGCTACCTCAGTATCCTTCTGTAGCTTATTACCGTAGTTCACGCCTCCGTAAACTGTGTCAGTACTCTGTTGCGGAATAGGGTTGTTCTGGTTCCACTTGTGTTGTGCATCCATACCCGCTGGTGTGGTAGGGTTATTGTAGATCTGCTGACCCGCAGCATTTGCACCACGCTGTCTAACATTCTGCAATTGTTGTGCATTTGACGCAGATTCACCGGGAGTTCCTAAACCATTTTCTCTTGGTGGCATTATTTTTTCCTTAGTTTTGTAGGACCTATTGCGTAAGAACCATCTGGCCTACGCTCCATCCTGTTTGAATTAGGGTCCCATGGGAGGGGTATTAGTGGGGCCTTCTCAGTGGGTTTAATAGTAGGACCCCCACCTAATTTCGTAGGTGGTAGGGTTTTATTTAATTTTGGGTTGAGTGAGTCAATAGGCATGGTAATGCACCTTAATTAGCAGGGGCCTGATGAACCGTCTTTACGCTTACCCCAGTTGGGTAAATTGGTGTTAGTACCTGATGGGATTGAACCACTACCAGCCTCTGCTTTATATTTTGGCGCAGTGGATTTAGGTCCAAACGCTCTTTGTGACTGGTTATCGGGCCTACCTTTTCCAGTCATGGCTTTGTAATCATTTCTAGCACGGGCTTGCGAGTTTTTGTTTGTGGTTCTTCGCACTTGATCTTTTACGGTATCCCCTATTTCAGGAGCATCTGTTTTTTTAGTCACCTTTGTGTCTTTTTTAGTTTGAAACTTTTTGTACTTGTCCTTCTTAGATTCTTCCATTGCAAAACTCCTAAGGTTGTAAATAGAACACGCAGTATTAATATTTCACACAAGGGCAGGGGGCATTAAGCCCCCGCTCCTTGTGCCCCATCCATTGGAGGTTGAGCCGTTTCTGCACCTTGTTCAGGCATAGGCCCAGGTTGTCCCTGTTGGGGCACCCCTGTAGGCTGGCTACCCATTGTGGATGGGTTTAGTGGCATATTTTGTGCTAATATCGCGTGACCGGGTTGTGGTCGGCTCAAGCCTAGAATAGCCCTAAGTTCATCCTCGTCTAATGTCCCACCCATGTTGTAGAAGGCTTGTGCTGCCTCTAGTGTGTCCTTGGCATTAGGCTTGTCTATGTCGAACACAAACTTCATCTGGGGCATTCCAGGGAAGTTGTACTTCTGCAACACAGATACTATTTCGTGTGTAATGGTTTCGGCTAGGTTGTTCGCATCGTAGCGCACCATTCTGGAGTGCGTATCGCCTAGTGTATCTGCCTCACCACTAGTCATGTCATTGTCGTCAGCACCATGTATAAACCGTCTAATCTGCTGGTCAAAGTACGCAGTGATTAGGTCGTATAGTAGTTGTGCTCCTGCGGGAGAAGGGTCGATTCTTTCGATCCCTGGACCCGCAGTAGAGTTATCTCTGTATCTAGGGAATAGGATGGTGTTGTTTCGCATCTGTTCTTCAGCGCACTGTTTAACTTCTGCTAGGGACTGTGGATTCCCAGCTTCGAAGTAGTACACTGTCAAACCACCTGCACCAATGCGCTCAAGGTAGTCCATGAGAAAGGTCAAAACTTGTGACCTTAGATACCACAACCAATAAATTTTACTGCGTATACCCACACCATGAATGCCACCAGCTAGCTCACCCTCATAGAAGTCAGCATCTTCTGGTTCATGTTTGTGGATGACTATTTGTTCCCGTTCAGCAGGATCAAAGAAGTGCGCTCTACCACGATCTGTAATAGCCCAACTACCATCAAAGGTGGCGTGCACTAGGATTCCAGCCTGGCCCGAATACCTGAAGACTAGTTTGTCCCCGTTCACAGGCTTGAAATCCTTAATCAACATTCTGCGTTTTGCTGTGGAGTAGTCCCACTCGTAGTTTAATTGCACTGCGTACCTGCCATAGAACATGGCTTCTAGCAGGTGCATAAGCATTTGCTGCCATCTAGGTGTGGCCTTGAGTATGTCGGTTAGTTCTTTAGCAGCTTCTGTTTGTGCAGTGTCTTCTGGATTGGATGCGTCTAAATGCCATGAGAGTTGTGCAGTAGGCATCTGTCTAGACCTGATGGACTCCATAATTACTGGGTCCCTACGCATGGCTAATGTGTTTTTAGCACTATGGCGCAGTGCTTCATCAAAGGTGTATCTGTAGGTTCTAGATGCCCAGTTAACCACCTGGCTAAATGTCATAAAGTGTGGTAGAGGTTGTCCACCATCACCAGGAACACGACCTTCTTTAATAGGTGCTTCTGGGAAGTCATACCCTTTTTCTTGGGGTATTTGTGCGAACGGGTCTGGGATTACATCCTCTTTAGCCATAATGTGAACCCCCACCTTTTAAGTAGGGGTTATCTCTAGGTATACCTAAACCGGAAGGGTACAATAACCACCTATTAAGGATAACAGTAGTAACAATATAGTCAAGACTATTTTACGATTGTGCTTGTTTTCAACATGTAATTACTGATACAATGTATATCCTCTTTGCCTTTTATAGGGATATACATGAAGTATTTATCAGTTTGCAGTGGGATTGAAGCAGCAACCTGCGCTTGGGAAAACCTAGGGTGGCAACCCGCTGGTTTTTCCGAGATAGAACCGTTCCCATGTGCAGTTTTAAAACACCACTACCCAACAGTAACTAACTACGGAGATATCAATGAGCACGCAAAATGGGATTTACCACCAATCGACCTTTTGGTCGGAGGCACACCTTGCCAATCTTTCTCCATCGCAGGACTTAGAAAAGGACTCGAAGACCCTAGAGGTAACATCATGCTTACCTACCTTAGAATCCTTGAAAGTAGAAGGCCTAAGTGGACTATCTGGGAAAATGTCCCCGGTGTGTTGTCCTCTAACGGAGGAAGAGATTTTTCTACCTTTATCACATCGTTGGGGAACATGGGGTATGGGTGGGCGTACAGAGTGTTGGACGCTCAATGGTTCGGACTGGCCCAACGCCGTAAGCGTGTGTTTGTTGTCGGATGTCTTGGAGACAGAACAAGTGCATCAAAGGTATTATTTGAGTCCCAAAGCGTGCAAAGGAATCCTGCGCCGAGCAGATACACGGGGAAAACAACTACCAGAGATATTAAAGAGTGCACTACAGTATGGCGCGCTGGGGATAACACTAATTCTGAAACTTGTATCAACCATGCTGGAACTCTAAATTGCAACAAAGGGCAGCGTGGGGGAATAGTTGCTATGCAATCAACAGCAGTGCGCCGATTAACCCCTACTGAGTGTGAACGACTACAAGGTTTCCCTGACGGTTACACAGCTATTGCATGGCGTAAGAAGCTAACTGCTGATTGTCCAGATGGGCCTAGATATAAAGCCTTAGGTAACTCAATGGCTGTTCCTGTTATGAAGTGGATTGGTGAAAGAATCAACAACCTAAAGGACTAACATGGACGATAAGCTAATGGAAGTCCTAGAACGCATTGAAACTGCGTTCAGGACTTCTAAACCATTTATACAACTACAAGATGCACTAGTGCTGTACAAATATATACTAGATCTACATGCAAATAGCAGAAAACCAAATAAGTAGGCTTGCCAATTTTTCCAATTTTTATAAGATGGAAATAAGTAGATGGGTCTAATTTTAATTTTTGTAAATTCTAGGTACCCCCCTTCGGTTCCCCCCTAGTCAGTTTTCGTCACTTTTCGTCACATTTCGCCGTACTCGTATATTAATACTAGATCTATCTCTAATAGGATAGTAAATAAAATAATAGTCTACTTAGCAGGGTGCTAATAGATGTATTTACATATAAATAATTAAAGATAAAGTTAGGTGCAATATAGCTACAAATAATAATAAATATATTACACCTAAGTTAGTCTCTAATGTGCGGGGATATCACCAAACACCTATAAACATAGGCTTTGGTGCATAATAATATATATAAAGACTAGTTATATCCGCAATTGCATCACCCGAATATCTTGCGCACTGGTACAGATTGTTTTAAGTCCAGGCCAAACATGCCATTAAAATTAGTTTTACGAATTGAGTAGTCTACAAGCTCTGTCTTAATTAGCTCAGTTGGCTTCACCCATATTGGAGATATACTTTGTCCGGCTAATGTTACCAAGCACATTCCCATTGACACCGTGCGATCATCATGCAGCAGATATGTATGATCAAACCTATATGCACTCCCGCTTGTCTTAATTATGAGGGCAGCCAATTCATCTGGTAAACATTCACGCTTTTTGCCAACAACTAGAGGCGCAGGATTCTGATACCAGGCTAACAATCTATTCACTAATAATGATCGTAATAGCTCTGCCATCTCATAGTTTTTTTTACCTGATCTACCATCAAATCTTTCAACCCTAGATCTATTTTCAAACTTCTGGACGGTGCCCTCCATCTGCCATGGGTCGACAACTATTAGTGGGTTATTGTAGTTGTTTATTACTGATTCTAACCAGTCTTCAACACTTGCTATACTTACAGGTCGATCAGGTGTACCCTGGATAATGTCCATTCTGTCAAGCACATAAATACCGTCAGCATTGCGATGCATTACAGACATAACTGTACGGTCTTTTCGAGCACCATAATCAACACTGGCTACATACTCTATGCCATGCAGACCGGATGTCGTGTATTGCAGGTTTAGTTCTTGCCCCAGTGTTGAACCGATTGCAATATCACTCCTAGTGAGATATCCTGATTCTTCTGAAGGATCAATCCACACATTATCTATTACACGCCTAGCAACACCATTGGGTAGCAGTGCACGATCTCTTTGAATGGCTTCTTGATCCATCCAGCTAGTGAGTTGACCGGGTGCTTCATATACCGTCCATGTAGGATCTTCTTTAACTGTTTCTATGATCTCATGTTGCCAGCTTCCCAATGTACCTGCATTTGTAATCACAACAAATACTGCTCCAGGGCGTTTCTGTCTACCACTCCAAAGCGTGTCCCACAGATCGCGTTTTTTCCAATGTGTTACCTCATCGCAAACGACTAGATCACACCTAAGCCCAAAGCTTGTTGCACTGTCCGCAGTTAATATTTTTAAGATTCCACCAGGGCCTTTTATGCGCTTTGCACCATAGGTAATTCTTTTAGCTAGCCATGGATTTAGTCGAGCTTCTGCGCTCATTGATTCTACCAGCAGCGCAGCTTGATCGAAATCCGCTGCTGCTGCTACAATTTCTACAGGTTTGCGTGAGAAGGCTAGAACCCAATTACACAATCTTGCAAGCCCAGTTGTTTTATCATGTCCCCTAGGCAGGGTTTCCCATGTGTTGCGTGGCCCATGATATTCAGGCCTTAAACCGCATAAAGCTTCTATTGGCGGTGTCATGTAGTCTAAGCGTTTCCATTGCCATGCATGTGCGATGTCTTTGAACCGTCTAGGTTCAGGGCGTGAATCTATTACCACAGAATCTAAATAACCCTTGATTGATCGTGCACTTGCAACCTCTGCGATTGCATGTGCATTAGCCAGGCGTTGAATCATTTCTTTTCTTTTATCTACCTGCATTGTGTGACCCAATAAATTATGCTACATTGTTTCAGTGTTGATAACTGTAACTAGTAACGGAGTGCGAAACATGAAACGAGATGGCAAAAAGGATACATACCGGATAAACTGTATCTTTAATGATGGTACAGACTACCAGTGCGATTGGCAACTAAATAAGCTGAAGATGTATGCTTTTATAGCTAACATCAATCATCATAGGGGTGATTTATTGAAGTGGGTTATTGAATGTGGCGATGGCACAATAGTTGATTCAGGTTCAATGGAGCGGGGCACATTGCGATTTACTAAAAAGGTTTTGAATGATCTTTGCTACGCAGGTTAATTGACTAGTGGTTAATAGAGAAGCCCAGGCAGCTTGATGCTGCTGGGCTTTTCTTTTTAATATCTATTCTAGTCTATGGTATATAACTAAAGAAAGAACCCCCTTCGCTTGATGCTCAGAGGGTTCTTTCTTATTAACTAGTATAATTAAAGAGTTGGATGGTGTCAAACTAATTCTTCTGGTTTTGAGTAGGTGTAGGCTTTTGGGTACGCTCTACGGTTGAGATCGTATACCACCTTCCGCCTGTTCAGGTGGCAGGTTTTGCACCATTCTAACCGCACACCCTGAGAGTTGATTTCAACAACCCTTACATAAGTCCACGCACGATGCCCGCAGGATTTAATCTTGTCCATGTTCAGCACTCCTATTAATTGTTAGAACTACACAAAATCATACTTTCAATAGCTGGGAGCAACCCTCTATCTGATAGCTGCTCTTGCTCCCTCATCCACGCATTAACCTGGCACCGTAGGTCGTGTTCATCTGGTTCAGGTTCTGTTGATGCAATAGCCTCATACAAATCAAAACCAAGTTTACCTGCTTTGGACATCCTCCAGGTGATAAACCTGCCATGGCACATACCATAAGGCCCACGCCTATCATTCCCACAAATATAGCTTATCTTTAGCTGTGGTGCAGGTATAATGCACCCAGCACGCAACATCCTAATCCAGTGGCTATTGGGTGCCTGTTGTTCCACCTCGATCCAATCCCGTATTGCAGATTCTAACTCACATTCATCAGGTAAGATACCTTGGTAGGCATCATCCTCCTCCAGGTAGAAATCTAACCTGCCTTCCTGAGATATCCAGTGGATGTTAACGCCCTTGCAATATCCATAAGGCCCATCAGCATCGATGCCCTTAATATAAGTAATCTTCATGTTATGCACTCCTAATAGGTAATTCTTGTAAAAGTCGTTCACATTCTAAAATATCCATACCCAACTTAAAATGCTTCCTTATAGCCAGGTTATTTTGTTCAAACCTTTTCTTGTTGGCAATGTTTTTTTCCTGGCAGGTTGCAATTAGCTGCAACCTGCGCTCCCTGAATTCTGCAATAGTCATTACTTGACTCCTAAAATAAAGGCAGTCCGTACATTGAAAATAGCTTGCATCTTAGCTTCGTACACCAAACGCAGGTTGATGCGCTGTTGTATATAGATTTCTTCCATCCTTAGTTGCTCAGCGCAAAGCGCACTGGTGAGGGCAATACCTTCAGCTTGCATCTGTTCAATAGTCATTGTCAGCACTCCATAAAAAGTTTTTAATCAACACACTATTAGTATAGTCAGTGACTATACATAGTCAAGCCTTCTTGGTAGATTTATTTATTATTTTAACTACTGCGTTTAGACTGTATCTAATCGCAGCTACTTTGGTTGTTAGTCCGTATTCTTTTTGTATCTGTTCTATTTGTGCATCATCCTGGGGGGTTAACCTGAATGTTTGCATAGGTGTAGGTTTATTTGGTTGCATTTAACATATCCTTAAAATGAGTGAATATAAACACTGCGCCTGTCTCTACAAACGCACCAACCATGGTACCACCCCAACCCATGTTAGTTGCAAAGTTTTTTGCTGCCTGTTCGTAGTTTTCTGCGGTTCCAAGTTCATAATCCCAATGTTCAATATTAAAGGTGTGAACATCCCCAGATTTAAAAACTTTTATCCTGGTGCCCTTGCTGTCGGTGGGGGACATGAAACGACAGCTAATGCCTGTATGGTTGCTCATTGATACTTTCATTGTCATAACTCCTAAAAGGTTTAAAGACTAGTACTGAAGGTAAACACCACCAACCATGTTGCCATTGAAATCCATGCACCCAAACAGGCGTTGAGGCCCTGCGGGTAGTTCTGTTTCCCTGCGCACCTGGTCAACATCAGCTAGTCCTCTGCTAAATTGGATTTCAGCAGCTAGGGTGGTAGCTGGCAGGGTTGCCAGTATCCGGGTGATTTCTTCAACCGGATCTATTTCAAATGCTGCATTGTCGATATTGATTTCAATAAGAATTTTCATGTTAGCTCCTAAACATATTGGTGTTAGATAGATTCAAAGTGGGTACTAGGCCTGGTGCATACCATGGCGTTTGGTAGGTCAGTGGCGCATCAGGATCATACGATCCGTGCAATTTTGAGTAAGCGTCCATCTGGGCATTAGCTTGCCTAATAGATAGGGTGTACACCCTGGGTGCAGGTACTGGGATTTTATCCGCAGTAGTAATGGTAAACCCGAACTTTTTAAACTGCTCGAAAAGATTCATAACTTTGCTCCTTTGTAACATTGTTGCGTTCTACACAATGTAAAGATAGGATCGTGTATAGACATAGTCAATACCTTTTAAAAATAAATAACAAAATATATCTTTGCACATTGTGAAACCCTCTACACTATATGTAAGGCTACTGGAGATATGAACGCAGCAGCTTTCCATGTCTCCACCTGGGTGCAATATGGAATATCTCAAATGCGAATTTGGGCACATCTTGCACCGGGTTGATACCTAGCCTGTTTTTTTAAGATCATGCAATTTAGGCCCATCCTAGGACATGCACCAAAAAGGGTCGATTTATGGTAATATGGGGGTTTCGAGGTGTTTTAGGGGGTCTAGGCCGCCTTCGTGGGTTTTCGCCACTTTTAGTCGGTTTTCCTACTAGTTATTCGTTCGGTCCCTGCGATTATTGCCATTAATTAGGATAATTTCCTCAAGAAAATGTGCAGCGGTTCTTAGCCTATATCGTTTCCCAGTGTCGATGTCTTTTGCGTGGTACACGGTGCGCCATGCTACGCCCTTACGGCTAGGGAACACCGCTAGTTTGATCTGGGTGACACGCAGTAACATCTTTGCACCTTTGACTCTAGAATTATAAATAGTGCCAGGGATAATTTGGGGAGCGTGCATGAATAATCCATTTTAGTTACAAAGTAATAATATTTATAATATTTCAAAGTAGACTAAAGTCTAGGTTAAATCTAAAATTGATTTCTATTTTAAAATGAATAATAATTTAAATAAAAATACCCGCTTTTAGGGCGGGTATTTTATTGAATATTTAATTCAAAGTTATCTAAAAGTTGAATCCATTTGCCTGGAGACACGCAACCACGATGGATATCTGTGTGTGGTCTAGTGTTAGACTGTCTTCTAATGTTTTAGTGTCAGTGTTATACAGCGCGATGGTGCAACCATCATCTGTATATTTGACATCGACGGTCTTTATGTTTTCACCTGAGGTGTGTTCGACAACAAGTGTTGTGATTTTGCCAGGCATACTAATTACTGAACAAGGCATGAGCGATACTTTCTGTAAGTGTATAGAAACACCGGGCTATAAAACTACCGTTCTGGGACATCAGGCTTAAGTTCTATCTGGTCAGGTGTGTAGGTTATACCCCACATTGATGCCTGTTGTGCTAGTTCTTGGTCTGACATATTCTGATAGGTGACCGTTGCTTCGGTCCGTTTTGGGGCTTCTATTCCGAGTAATTTAACCTGCCTGTCGATAATTGCAAGCGCAGAATTTAAAGATTCTCGATTTCCTTTAACAGCCTCCTCATAGTACACCTTTAACAGTTCATCAAATCTACTAAGAGTTAGGCTAAGTGCTTTCTCCGCTACTATGTTTCCTTCCTTCAGCATGGAGGTGAATTCGCGTTCAACATAGCTATAGGCAGCCTGTCGTGAAACCCCCATTTCTCGTCCTATTTCTGCATAAGTTAGACCTCTTTTACGCATGGAGATTGCCTGTAAGCGTCTCTCCTTTTTTACAATTTTGTGTGGCGACATCCGGTTCTTTTTCCCCGCATTGTTGTCCCCAGTAAAGTCGTCTTTCATAGTGTTCTCCTAGTTCAACGGGCAGGTTATTATTTTCTATTTCTTGCATCGTCCACATAGCTGACATCAGGTTCCAGCACGCTGCTGCTAGATGATCTTCGTCCTTGCGTCCCATACAATATTTTGTGATGTGCCTTATCGCACTGTTGATATACCTGGAGACAGGTTGTCCCTTCTCCCAGTTTCTATCCCCATACTTCTTCGCACCGTGTTCGGTGTGGATTGCTATCCGTTCTAGTGCACAGAAGGGAAGTAAATCGTATCTACCCTTATTCTCCTGCGTGTCTCGTACACTCCCACTGGCGAATGTTTGGCGTGCACCTGAATCAGGTAGGCACCATGCGTTTGGGTTGTTTTTAATAACATCTAGTTCTTTAGGGGTCATGCCTTACTCCATGTTGCAGATAATTGGGCTTCCACTTTAGATCCAACAATACCAAATAGGACACGATCCATTTGTGTTTCCATCATTTTAACCACCCTATCCATATGAAGTCCCGCCCCTTCGGTAGGGACTTCAACCACCAACTCGTCATGTATGAACGCAACCACTGGGTACACTTGTGATACCTCATACAAGGCTAGTTTTGCACCATCGCTAGCTAGTCCCTGGAACTGTGTGTTGCATGATTCTGTGTACTCTGCTGAACCGCGCACCCTACCTGTTAGTGTGACTACGGTAGAACCAAATAGTCTTCTGCGTAGGTTCTGACTACCTCGTCTAGATCGAATTAAGAAGTCTAATCCGTTGTCCCTGTTAACAATGTCTAATGAGTCCCACACATACCTTCTGAAGGTGCTTTGGTAGGCCTTACCCTTAAAGTTCTCCTTCTTCCCCGCAACAACATCAGCTATTGCAGAGAATGCAAATATACCTGCACCCTTAATACCAAAACTGTTGCAGATTTCCCCAGGTGTGGACTGAAGGTTGTACGCCATATTGTTGAGTGTTTGCTGCTCCAAGTACAAAGACAACTCTGGGTAGATCTCTGTGATCATCTTGTTCTTCCACTCTTTAGCCTGGTCTAGTGTCATCTCTACACCGTATTGGGCTAGAGAGTAGGCCATGAGTGCCTTAGCTCCCAACCCACCCGGCACACCAAAATTAACTGCTTTAGCTGCCTGTCGGTACTTTGCAAACTTCTTAGGCTCAGTAGATTTTAACCCCATGAAGGTTTTAAACTCCATGTTTAACAAGCTAGCTGCTGTGTACGCATGTGGGTCAACACCCTCTGCAAAGGTTTCAGCTAGTCGGCTAAACCCGAACCTAGACTTGCATATTGCTGCTAGACATCGAAGCTCAATAGCGTTGTAATCCGCTATCACAAAGGTGGTGCCATCCCTAGGCACAAACAGCTTTCTAAACCATTCAGCCTTAGGCATCTGCTGTAGGTTGGGCTTAGAGCATGAGGTGCGCCCAGTACGAACTAATGCCTGGTACTTAGGGTTCACTGACCCAATCTTAATCTGGTCCACAAAGTTTAACAGGGTAGCTTTGTTAGTCATGTCCTGCCATGCCTGGATGAATGGATGCTTATGCTCACTCCAGAAATCACCACTAGTAGTTATCTCCTGTGATTTATCCGTCATGGGAATAGACTTGTTTGGTAAGTTTAGTTCTGCTGCTACACTCAACAGGTAAACACGCAGTGCTTTTGAATCTATAGAAGGTACACCTGTTATAGGGTTAACAATTAACTGACCCTTGCGCTTCTTAACCACATCCCGCTTAAACAGGCTAGGGTAGTGCTCAGTTAGCCAGTTAACCCGATCTTGTATCTGTAGTTTGATTTCAACACCAACTTCTTGCTGTGCTTTCTGGTCTACCTTAATACCAACCTTACTACAGTCAGCTAGTGCAATCGCACCCTTGATTTGAGTATGGTGGGTTAGATACCCGAACTCCTCAATGACACAGTTATTATGGCTAGCTAAGTGTTTAGCCACCGGGTGTAGTTCGTTGTAGAGTTCCCTAGTTGCGCGAGCATCGTGCAGTGCATAGGCTAGGAACTCATCAGGCACTTCCTCTAGTGGTTTCTGGTACCATTGGTACCACTCACACTGCAATGCTTTGCTGATGTCTGTGTTCAAGTAGTGTTTGCATAAGTCTAGTAGAGAGGATGGCCTTAATGGCCCATCCTCTTCTCCATTAGCCAGTCTAATGAGGAAGTCGAGAATCATGGTGTCCCACACACGGTTGTCCTCTACCATCTGTTTCCACACACGGATGTCTTCTACAAAGTCCAAAGCATGATGTACCACATGGTAATCGAATGCAAAGTTGTGGGCCACTAGGGGGCAACCACTAGCAGCTACCATCTGCACCCATTCAGGCAACTGGTCAGGGGACACAATGTATGCAGCATGATTAGTCGCAAAGGTGAGTACGATTAGTTCAGGTGTTACACCTGGCTCAATCAACGTGGTTTCAGTGTCGAACGCCATTGCACCATCACATGGAACGGGTTGTCCCCTCCATTTATATTTTAGTAATAGTTTGTTCAATGAACGCCTCCCCAGCTAGTTTCTCAACAATGCATGACCACAACCACCAAGGTAGTACGACCATGGGATCTTTATTATCTGCCTGGATGTGCAGGATGTCGTTCTGTCCTAGCCAATCGTAAATCTGTTTAAACCCAGTGGACCTGCATTTCACTTCACCCGTCCACTCGTACACCCCAGCTTGTATTTTTAGATCACCCTTGTAGTTTGCATCAGCACCGCTCAGTGGTACACGGTGGCAGAATATACCGGGTATTTTCATGTAGCGATGCACAAACTCTCGTTCCCTACGCATACCCTTATCACGGCTAAATTTTCCACTCATAGTTCTGACCTGCCTTTCCAATGGAGTTTAGTGTCTTGCCAATCAGCACCTTCTAGAAACTCAAAAGCCCAGGATGATTGCTTAGGGGCTAGGTTGTTCTTAACCTGACCTAATACACGATCACCACTGTCCTCATCGTGCACCATGTAGAGGCACACCCTAGCAGCAGCAACCACCGCGATGCTACCACCACCCTTGTACATCTGGGAAACTTGAGCACTACCCTTAGTCAGATGTCTAATCATCAACACCGTACAGTTGGTTCTCTCAGCCATCTTCTTTAATGGGGTTAGCATCTGTCTCATAGACTGGTCTTTGTAACTGTCCACCGTGTCATCTAGGAAGGCTAGTAGTGGGTCAAGTATCACTAGCACAATGCCTAGCTGCTCGATGATGCGCTCTAGTTCAGCTATCTGTTTGGGGAATGTTGGGGAATGGTCCCAGAAGTACACCTTGTTTAAATCGGCACCAGCAGCTTTCATCCTAGGTACTGTAATAGAACCTGGGTCATCTTCTGCACTAAGGAACAACACAGAACCGCAAACAGGTTTATCCGATTCACCTGGGAACGGTGTGCAGGTGGTTAACCTCATGGCTATATCAGCGCACAGTGTTGACTTACCCAGTGAAGGATCTCCCTCCAACACTACTAGCATACCCTTAGGGAGCCAACCTCTCCACATCCACTCAACTTTTACGGGCTTATATTCAGTCGCAGGTCTTACATTTGGAATGGATTCATCACTAGGTATGGAACGCAATATTGATATTGGTGAACCCGCTGCAAGGGCATCATCAATGCCCTTATGCGCGGGGTCCCACACCTCTATTAGTGGTGTAATACCCTCATTCTTTAAAGCGTAGAATAGTTCGGTGAGTGCTGTTTTGACATTGGGGTTAGTCTTCCAGTCGATGTCAAACGCAATGTAAACTTCTTTTAATTGGAGTGACCGGGTAACCGGGAGTGCTGACTGCCAGTTAGTAACGCCCGGTACTCCAATTGTTGTGGTGTCATCATCTAGACAACACGCAATATCGGCCTTTAATACACCTTCAGTGATCCTAAGTTTCTCTCTACCCACAGCTTGCCATGGTACATGACAACTAACCTTAGCCTGGGTGTCCCCAGTGAACCAAAGGTATTTAGGATCTCCACCCGTCTTAATCTGGAACCCTGATACCTTACCCTCTAGGCTAACCACTGGCAACAGTATTCCAGTTTGGGCCTTAATCCGATACTTACCACTCTTATTTGCAACAAACCCCGGCACACTACCAAGTAGATCCCCATGTTTCTCTTGGAGTTGTAATACACTGCGCTTAGTGGTGGGGTCATTTAAGGAACGGTACCCGCCCAGGTTAACCCACTCCTCACTCAGCCCCCTTGCAACAAGCAAGTTACTATCACTAAGCGACAGTTTTGATCCTTGTATCAGGTCCTTATATACCTCTCCCCACAGGTCCACATCATCCTCAATAAACAGATCTCTAAAATCTAGATCCATTGCGTGAACAATTTCCAATGTCTTGCACCCAGCATGGCAGTGCAACAACACCTGGTTACCCGATTGCCTAATAGAGAGGCTAGGGGATCTGTCCTCATGTGCAGGGCAGAGGGACTTCCATTCAGTTCCACTGCTCGTCACCTGTTCTAGTTTTTCTAGAATCCCCGAGATGTTTTTTGTTCCACTGTCGTTGCTGTTCAAATACATCTGACATCTCCCCTAAATCTATTTGGTAGCCCGAATGCTTATTGCACTGCCGAGCTAGATGATCTGCTGTTTGTGATAAGTTGCTACTAATGCTGGCAATAGCCGACCAGTAGGTTACAGCATTCACCAGGAATATATCTGATTTAGCCTTGTCGTATTTTTTGGTGTTCATTCCAAGCTCCTTCTCTAGAGCAGCATAGGCCTCTAGAGAGTCGGCTTGAATTTTTTTAATACGCTGCGCCCACAATGTGAACGCAGCAGTAAAAACAGCGAACGCTTCCGTGCGATCATCCATTAGTAAGGTGACCTCTGGTAGGACTTCCCACCCTTAGGAGTTTTAGCAGAAGCAGCTACTTTTTTAGGCGTAGGCTTCGGCTCATCTTCCTCATCCTCATCCGCAACCATCGAATTAGATACATTGTTAGCTTCCTCTTGAAGTTTTTGTTGCTCTTTCCTGAACAACAGTCCAAATGTGTGCATGTTCGCTTTGTCAAGTGGTGACGCAGCAGGTGCAACTGGGAACATACCCAGTCTTTCACGCATAATACCCTTTTGATCCTCTGCATGTTTGCAACTGATTTTGACCTCAATACCAACTAGGCCAGATTCACCTTCTTGGTTCATACACAGTCCATCAATGTCATCTGATGTGTAACCTAGAGCAGCTAATGACTTCACTGAGTAGGGAAGAGCTTTCTCACTCAGCCAATAAATCACACGCTTAATATCACCATCGCACTCCACTGCCTGACGGTCATTGTCAGTGCCCCTATGTAATCGCACATCTACGACTACTGCGGGTGTTTTTTTATCCCCAAACTGTGTGAGATCGTGTCCAACGATCTCACCAATGTAACTACCGACTGGAAGTAAACTAGACATACTAAGCTCCTTTAGAAGAATTGACAAATTGTAACGCTTTTCTAAACTCAACTTCGGTGATAGAATCTATCGATATAATACCCAGGTGCGAACAGAGCTTATTAATCTTGATACCTTTATCGCCACACTGTTGAACAAGCTTATAGCGGTCTTCAATACTAACATCTGATGTTCCGCTAAAAGTTTTCTCCGCTGGGGATTCTTCATCTAAAATATCCTCATTAGAGATAGCTCCACCAAGCTCTTCGGTGGTGTAAAAAGGGAACGCAGTAAGATCTGGACAGTACACCCTTGCACCTGCTGTGATGCATCGTGCAAAAAGCATAGACTTAGGGTACTTCACCCATACATCCTTCTTCTCCAACCCTGCACGCTTGGCATCTTCCATGGTAAAGCTGTGGTTTCCCACGACCTCCCTATCCTCGTAGAAGTCCACCGAACAAGCTAACTGGGTTAGTTCTTTGATGCGGTAGTTGTAACCTGGTCGCGCTTTTTTAATTAACGCAGCTACAAAGTTCGCACTAAAGGTTGGTGTACCTTGAATCAACTGGATAGCTTTTAGGCTAGCAGCAGCACCTAGACCCAACTCACGACCAACCTGGATACGCACCATGGCACTAGCAACATCTTTGATGTCCTTATATATGCCTGATTTTACAGCAGCAGTGGCGAATCTTTCCATATCGGAAACATTTGTAAACACCTCAGCTACGGGTAACAAATTAGCCATTATTAACCTCCTCAGTTCTAGGGGCTTCACCCTCTGAAATATACTCACACGAACTATAGTGCAGGAAAACGACCTGCATACTACCTGACACAGTTGAACCTTCTTGAGTTACCACTAGGGGCTGATCAAGTTTTACTAAGTACCCCATCGCGGTGGAGTCACCGTGGTAATAAGGGACTAGGGGTGAACAGATCTGCCCGTGGAGAACACTGTCTGGGTGTTCCCCAGACAGTCCCCACACATGCACTTGCGAGTACAAAGGGTAAAACTCGCAGGTGTTCAGAGTCTCAGACATTTTTAAAGTCCTCCCATGTAAGACCATTTGCAGCGATTGCAATCCGTGCTAAAAAATCATCCAATTTTGCAGTTTCCTCAGTGGATAACGGTTCGTACTCAGGACCGTCATCTTTAAAATCACCCGTGTCAGGTATAGTCTCTTTAATCTTGCTCATTAATATTCTCCTTGAAAGTTGTCGTTGTCGTTTGGCGTATAGTCATCCTCATCCTCTGCGTAGGCATCAGATTTAGATTCTGCTTCCAGTGCATCTTCTGCACTGTCATCTTCAGATTGTTGATAATCTTTTTCGTCAGACTGATATGCATCCATATCATGGTCATCGTAGGGGTTTGGTTTTTTCCCGAATGGGTTAAACATGCAGCACTCTCCTTGTTTATTGGGTCAACTGGTTACAGTTACGATGTAACCACATAGACAAATTTACAAATGTTGCCAGCAGACTGCAAGCCCAATTGACAAATATTTTGCAAATAATTACCGAAAATACATAAATACACTTGCAGACAAGGGGTTTTATTTCCTAGAATATTTTTGCTGACTGCCTAAAGGAGTTGAAATGGCTGTTAAAAAGAATGACAATGCGGATGAATCTACTACCACCATGCGTGTAAGTCGTAAAACACTGAGAATGATACAAATTATCGCAGCATGGAAGGATTTGGGTATTAGTGAGTATGTGGACCACCTGGTTAAAACCCAAGGTGCAAAGGATCTGGACGATATGAAAAAGGGTATAACTAATCTCTAGTATCTAAACTAACTTATAAAAGTGTTTACACTTTTATAAGTTAGTAGTCTATTTAATAGACTAGTGTATATAGTATATTAGTATATATAATAACAAATACCGTGCCAAAGTATAGTAAATCCACTATACTATTTAAAATAGTCCTAAAAAGCATGTTTCCCTAACTACGGAAATGTGTGTTTTCTGGGGCTTTTCGTGCGGTTGTGGTTTGCGCTCGTAGCTCAGGGGATAGAGCATCGGTTTCCTAAATCGAGGGTTATCCTCGATTTTATCCTATAAAACAAGCACTTTAGGCTTTTTTGATCTTAGAAAGTATAGTAAGAACACTATACTTTTTTGTAACACTATCGTCTAAAACATAGTGGTCGTAGATCTTTAGGGTGGTCGTTGCGTTAGTGTGGCCCATCCTAGCGGATACCATTCTCAGGTCCGAAGTGCTCCCCAGCAGGTGTGTTGCACAGGTGTGCCTGAGGTCGTGAATACGCAGTGGTATTTTAAATCTTTTGATAAGTGGTACCCACCACCTTCGCAGGTTGTTGCGTGCTACCCTAAACCCCAGTGGACTAGTAAATATTGGGGAATTGGGAGAACCCTTTAAACGGTCCAAAATTGCCACTAGGTGATCAGATAGGGTGATAGACCTGTTTCCCCTAGAAGTCTTAACTGGGACGATTTTAGGCCCCTTCAGTTGATCGTTGTACGCTTTGTTGATATGTACCTTAGGTGCGACATAGTCGGCCCAGGTTAAACCCAGGGCCTCACCTAGTCTTGCGCCTGTGTCCAGGAGGAATAGCAGTAGTGGTTGGTAGTGGCTACCGTTGTTTAACTCAATGAGTTTAAGTGTCTGTTCGGGTGTTAGTGCTACACCCCTAGCCCTGGTGATTTTGGGTACGATGCCATAGGGTACGGGAACACCTGCAATCTTGCAGATGGTGATTAAACGCTTAATTATGCGGTGGGATTTAGAGATGGGAAACATCTTGTTTATTCTAGATACGGTAAGTTGTATATTAGTCTCTGTCATACTGTCACCAGCTAGTGCTAGACGCAGTGAGTCGATTTCTTGTTTATATCTTCTGAGGCTAGACTCGCGCACATTTCTAGATGTTAAAAACTTGGACAGTGTGTCAGAAAAGAGATGTTGTTTTTCTGACACGGAGGTCTGAGGCTTCAGGGCCTCAGCCTCCTCCCTGGTGTTGTGGTAGGATCTCACAACCTTGGAGTTTACCTTGTGCTCATACACCCATTTGCGTTTAGCCTTGACATAAAATATTGTAGCCATATGTTGGTCATACAATAACTGCCTTTCAGAGGTCAAGCCTCATTGTGGTTCCGTTTACATAGAAACCGAACCCACCATAATACTTTTCTAATGCGGGTGCACAGTCCAGGATGATTTTAAAACACCCCTTATTATGACAATAGTTTATTGCGTGCCTGACTAAATCTTTCCCTATGCCCTTCTTCCTAAACTCCTCAGCTACTATGAAATCATCTAGGAAGGCATAGGGTTGCCTATAGATCATTTTATCGACTAGCTGCACTGTGATGCTGCCCAGTGGCCTACCACAATCACTGAGGTATAAAAAAGTAGGACAGGTCCCCGCAAAGGACCTGTCCAAGTAGCACCGTTTCATCTCTTCTAGAGTGGTAAAAACTGGTGCGAATTCATTCAGTAAATCCATGTAGTGTTGGTCTAGGTCATGTAGATCGAGCCTTCTGATTTTCGATGTCTTGGACAAATGATTGCTCCTTCAAAAAAAGTTCTTTGATATAACCTTCATTTGGTAGCATTTCGACTATTGCCAATCGCTCATGGTGCTTGAATTTAGGCACATCACTGTAGGAAACATAGTGCGCTATCTTCGCCCCTGTTACACCCAGTTGGTGTTGGATCTGTGGGTAGTAATACTTAGGAATCCAACCCCTAAGGGCTTCTGCATGAGCACGGTCATTAGGACACTTAATCTCTAAAATAACTTCTCCATCGTCAGTGATTCCGTCCAAGCTAGCCATAAACCATGGAAAGCTTTCATGCTCCACACAAGCGGGAGTCATTTTTAAACCTGTCAAGTCCTCGTACATTTCGCGCACTATTGGTTCTAGGCGTTTACCCCTAGCCATGCGCTCATTCTCGTACATTTCACTAGCTATACCCAACTTACGATCCCGTAGCTCTTCTGGTTTACACCATGGATTTGCACCCATGAGTACTGCACAATCAGAACCACCTACCCCGCCCTGTCTCCACTGTAACCACTCTGCACCGCTCTGATCGAGTGTCACAAACTTGCAATTTGACATGCTTAATATCCTCATTATGATGTAATGGCAACTCTAATTCAGCCCTAAGCTGCATAAGCAGAATCTTCTCAGGCGAGCCTGGAAGAAACTTAGTTGGCTGATCAGGTAACATTGTAACATCATATACAAGAGGATGTATAGCCAATTTGCCCCTTTATTACAGTGGATTACTAAAACACCAAGATCCATCCCTACGCCTAGACATTTTTACCTTGCTCTCTGGGGGTGGAATCAGTGAGTGTATGTGGTCAGCAATAGCCTTAGCCACAGTGGGGCGTGTACGCGATCTATCCGCTCCCCGTTGTGCAGATGGGGCTTCTTTGGGATACACTTTTCCACTTTTACCGCGCATCTGATTGTTCCAAACCCCAGAGCTAGGCTTGCTAACTACTTGGGTTGGTTTCATAGGGGGCACATTGCGGGTGTGGAACATAGTCCTTTTAGACTCTTGCACACCGTGCTGGTAAGGTTGTAGGGAGAAGGTTGGTTTCTCACCTATTATTTTAGATGCGTGCCCATGCATAACCGGGTTCTCTATCATCACCCTGGATGCGTGTGGGGTGTTCAACATGCGTTTGAAATCCTCAGCATCCCTTTGCATGTCTTGCATTCGTGTAGGGTAGGCTAGCGTGCCATCTACCTTCTTCTGGGTTAGCCTACTCACCGAACTATTGGCCATGTTTGTACATGTTGGGTGGCCTAGAAGCAAATCCCAATGGTGCTTACCATCTAGTAAATCCCAATAGTTGCCCTGGTAATGATTTGTCTGGTCAACCTCGTTAGGTTTAAAATCAGCAGTAGTAACATGGTGTCCCAGCGTACGCAAGTGCGCTGCAACACCATTGCTACATTCTCCAGCAATCAGTATTTTTCCCATTACGCTACATTCTTTAATGCATTGCGTAGTCCATAGGCAGCTAGGGCAGCTAGAAACGACTGTCCAGCTTGCTCAAAGTGTCCTTCTGAAAGTTGGAATAGTGCTAACCCAAGTAACCCTGCACAAGCTAAATAAGTTTTATACCCTTCCATAATTAGACTCCTTTAAGTTTTTTGAGTTCTTCTTCAACATCAATCACCTTAGACTCCTTAGCTTTTTGGGCTAAGAGTTTGCGTACACCATCAATAATTGGGTGGTCTTTTGGACGGCAGGTTTCCCGTGCAATCCATCCACCTGCAAAACATACTGCGCCAATAACCAAAGTAATTAAGCTCATTATTCAGTCCTCCTAAAAAAGTATGCGGAAAGACACAGTGTCACAATTGCAATAAACACTAACAGAGATCCATTAAGGGTATCTCTGAGATCTGGATCACCCCCCCTCCGGTAGTTAGGGTCAACTTTTCGCAGTGCTGCTGCTAGACCTGGTGCACCATCCTTGTAATCGTTTTGTTTATGAAGCACTGTTCCATCTGGAGATTGCACATAGATTGCCACCTCGCCCGTAAGCTCAAAGCCTACCCCAGTGACCGACCAGTGGTTAGAAGGGTAGTCCTGCACCACCGTGATGGTTTTAAAGTCCTTGAGTTCTGGCGCATTTAGTAAGTCATCCCTGATCTGTTTTCTAAGTGCATCTGGGCCAATGATAGTGAGTCTTAGGAACTCACTATCATCCGGTATACCCGTGTTTCCCATGAGTTGGAGCGCACTCTCCTTAGTAATCGCCCTTCCATTGTGGTAATAGGACTCTGGCCTACCCTTCATCTCAGATAGATCAATACCATAATTAGCGATCTTTTTTATAGGAAATAATTCCAAATATTTTTCTGGGATGGGGGTTGGCAACTCAGATGTTTTAAAATCACCTGTTGGGGTCATCTCCAGATACACCCTCTCAGGTATTTTAAAAACACCTACCTGCACAGTGTCCTGGTATAGTGCCACCTGACGCGAATCGTCAGTGGGCACCCAACTAAATATGAAATAGGCGAATAACAGCATGGGAACTCCTAGCGTGGTACGGGTGGTGGTGGTGGTGCGAGCCATACGAAGGCCCATCCATTAGAATCATTAGTCCATCTAACCTTAAACTCTTCTGGTGTCATCCAAATCAACTCTCCAGCAGTGCCGTTATTGTCCCATATAGCTGCCCATTTATCGTCTAGGTGGGCTAGGCATACCATGTGCGCAATGGTGCCAGAATAGCGCACCTTGTCGCGTCCTGCGTAGGTAACTGCTGGCATACGACCAGTCTTCAAAGCTAGCCTTAGGAGGTCTAGTTCCTTACCCTCGTACTGCACATACTCTGGGGTATTTATTGAGATAGACTGGGAGTATTCTTTGAGTTGTTTATCAACCTTACTGGGGTAACCGCCTCCAGGCTTATTTGCACACCAACTGCGTAGGCCTCTAACCGTCTCCAGGTTAGACCACCTAGCTGCCATTTCAATAGAGGACATTACACACATACCCGCACCATCCACCCTAGACCCAATATTGGGAAGGTGCTGTGAGAGTGGGTAGTCAATTTGCAATGGTGTGGAACCGTCTGGAGCGATAGAACCACCTAGGCTAATAGACTCAACTGAGTCCTCTAGGTCTGTGCCCCATGGTCGTTTGGGTTTAGGCTCATCCGGTTTAATTGGCAGTGGTGCTGGTGGCGTAATCTTTGGCCTAAGCAGTGGAATAGGGTCAAACTTCAGTGTGCCAAAATAGACCTCGTTGGCTAGAACTAGGCCTACCACAATAACTAGCATTCCCATAACTTTGTTCATGCGGATCTCCTATTGGTTAGAAGGAACAAAACAAAGAACGCAATACCTCCCATAGTCACTCCGTCCTTAAATCCCCACCAATATATTCTATCAATAGTCCACTTTAAAGGTAGCAAAATATCCTCTAATAACTCAATTGGGGGTAGATCCTGAGGTGTCATGTTCACTCCATTTCCCCAGCGGACACTTTTCAGTGGTCCAACTGGACTTGGTGTTTAAAAAACAACCACAAACTCCACATTTATCTTCTTTTTTAAATTCACAGGCATCACACACACTTAGGCGCGATTCAACCACGGTCATGGGAACCCGTGTGCAACCTGCGAATCCCCATTTCACAATGGAGGATATGAGAGATCCGGTTTGCTCTAGCATAGGTGGTACGACTATTGGCTCATCATCATCCCATGCCCGCCTGATGCGGTCATTGTGGTGATAATGCCAACACATCTGACACTGGGAGATGTCGTACACAGAGTCGGGTATCACATTATTACAAGTACATGGTCTTGCCATTTTTAGCTCATCCATAATGAGAAGGAATTGTAGCCCATACTAGACCCAACAAAGGTTACTGTCACTGTCTGACCTGCGGTAAGTGCGGTAGTTCCAGTATCTGGCATACTGGTGGTAGCGGTTTTTATAACGGTTGTATCGACCTTTAAGCTGATGCTAACTTCAGACCCGCCCATCATGTCGTACGCATACATGGAGTAGTTAAGGGTCCCTGTATTTCCTGCGGTGAATACCAGTGTTTCGGGTGATCCATAGGAATACATTTGGCCTGTTAGTTGGCTTCCTGAGTTGTCACCGCTACCACTGTAGCTAGCACTGTTAGAATTGCTAACCAAGTTGAATGGTACAGAAGGATGCAATATAACACTAGCTGTAGCACCTGCACCGTTTGATGTTATAGCTCGTATTAGGACGGTGTTATCTGACCCAACGGTCATACTGTACACAGAGATTGTGCCGGGTGAGGAACTGTAGGTACTCTGCCATGATCCACCGTTCACATTGTATTCGTAATCTGTAATATACGAACCACCATCAGAGATAGGTGCACTAAAAGTAACTGTCCCAGGCATCATGGAACCATCCCCAGATGTACTAGCTGTGATAACAGGTGCGGATGGGGTTGAGGATGGTGCGTTGTAGGTGAACAGTGTGTTAGCTGCGTTGGTACCACTGGGTGTGGTAACTAGAACACTAGTTGCACCAGCGGTTCCAGCAGGTGATGTTGCGGTAATGGTGGTTTCATTTACCACGGTTACACTTGTTGCTGCAACCCCGCCTATGGTAACCGCAGTAGCTCCGGTTAGGTTAGTTCCAGTAATAGTCACGGTGGTGGCACCTGCTGTAGAACCTCCTGATGGGGAGATACTAGTCACAGTAGGTGCTGGTGGTAATGGTAGAGAAGTAGCACTCACCTGTGCTGTACCATTGGCGTACCCGGTGCGTGTGGTGTTCACTGTCACGGTGGAGGAGGTGTTAGCTGCAACCCCTGTTACCGTGATCTTCCCAGTACTGTTAATAGTAGCAGTGCCCACAGACGCAGATGGGGTGTACACGCTAATACCGTTGTAGCTGGTCACTTGCACCGTGAACCCGGTGGTGGTTGGAGTTGGTGTGCCAAAGGTTATTGCATCGTCTGTTAATGGGGTCGGTACGGCACTTCCCCAAGTAATGGTAGCCGTGTAATCTACATTGTTAGTTGTAAAGGTGTAAGTGTTAGTGCCGTTAGGTGTGATTTCCCCGGCTATTAAAGGTATAGAAGTACTCACAATTCCTCTGATACTGAATCCCCAACTAACAGTCCCATTTATATTTCGATACACCATCAACATTCTATCCGCATTTCTCCAGTCCAGAGTGTGGTATCCGTTAGTCACATAGGAAAGAACCCAATTACCTGGGTTTCCGTTGGACAGTGTATCTTCAAATACCAAGTTGTAGGTGTTGCCAGAATAGCTAAGTGTTCCCGTGAGAGGCACACACATTGTGAGACTTGTAGAAGGAACCCGTGTAGGAGTTGTAGGAGTTGTCGGGGAGCAATACCTGTGCCATGCAAAACTGTTCCAGAACCATGCCCTACCTGCAAAGGAGTAGATCTCATTTAGAATAGGGGATAGTGGGAACTCAAAGGGGTTAGAGTTGGTATTGGGTGGTGCCAAACAGGTCCCTGTTTGCACCCCACTAGGTGTGGGTGTGGTAGATGTGTTAGTGCAACCTAGCACGAGGACCCTCCTCCCCATTCTATCAAATTTACTTACAACAAAGTAACTGCCGTTATTGTTGTATTGTGGTCTATCCCAGTTCACAATACTAATCATCTCACCTATGGCAGGGTTTAAATCCGCACTGTTGTAATTAAAGATGTCTAAAATTGTAAATGTTAGCGTAAAATTTACTTTGTCCAACTCCCAAGCATGTATATAGGGCGCAAGGAACAATGTGCCACCTTGGGTGGTTATCCCTGGGCCAGTTGGTCCAGCTATATCTGAATCCAAACTTCCAAAGTCCCACCCTGCTCTACAATCGGTGGTAAGTACCGGGGTTGTTGGTACCACTGGAAAAGTTGTATTTGTAGGGGGTACATAGGGTGGTGGGTACACGGCTTCAGGTGGATAACAGTACAGACTACTGTTGCTCAAGCGTATCGCGTAGCCCGCAGGACCTGTTGGGGTCTTAATATATATGTCTTGGCCAGCTATGTCGGTTTGTGCAGGGACTGTAATAACAGCCTGTGTGTCGGATGTAACTGAAATAGTCAACCCTGGAATACTGGTGGTGGTTACCCCTGTGAAGTTAAACCCGGTAAGGGTAATGGTTCCACCATTGTCGTATATGCAGGGTGATGTCTGAACATTAGAAACCGTAGGCATAGGCTCAGGAAACTTCTCTAGTGTCACTGAGATGTACGCAGTGGTTTTAATCATTGCGGTTGGTGCAGGTGTCCACCAGCTATCCTTCCCATAGGGGTTATTCCCACCTGTTGCACACTGACCCCCATAGGTAGAGTTCAATTTATAAACTTGAGCCGGTGGCCACACATACTTTCCTGCCAATAAGTCAAAGTCATATCCAAGATAAATACTATACTTAGGCCAAAATGATTGACATGCACGGGTCATCTGCCCAGCACTGTTGTACTGTGCCGATATGTACTCTTGCCCATGTTGAGCGTAGGTGGGGTTTTGTGCAGTTACATATACCGATTCATAGCCACCAAGACCCATAACCTCAGGGCTTAAAGTGAAGGATGGTCTAGCTGCCTTAATCGCTGTGAATGTATCCTTCCGTGACAAGCTTATATTTAAGCTGTCTACACCATCTGCGTTATTGTACTCGCCAATTACAAAATTAGGTCGGCTAGAGTAAGCTTCCCCTGCGGATGTCTTGTAGTCAAAGGTGACAGGGTAGTTCAAGTACCTAGCCCCACCACGCCAACTTCCACCCCCCATATTTAGACCAGAGACATCACTTATCTTAATACCACGGGACCCCCAAACTTGATTACTTGCACTGTTCCCGTTTACGGTTAGTGCTGAAACATAATCGGTACTGATTGTGTACCACATGTACCCTTTGAAACCAGCAGGAGGTGCAAAGCTGACAGAAGCTGTTCCGTCCTCTCCATCGCCTACAGTTTCAACAACTGCATTAAACTGCTGGACTAGTCCGTCCCCTGACCATGAAATGGCTAGACCCCCACTCGCACTAGCACTTACGGTGGGTTGTGGTGGATCTTCCCCAGTTATAAGCCTACCAATTTCTATGGTGATGAATAAAGCTCCAGGCCCTGTGTTACCCGCATCCTTCTCCCATGTTTGTGATATGTTGTTGGATACACCGTAGGAGAAGTTACTGTTGTTCGATCCAACTGGGTACGAGGTTGCAGTACCACCGCTAGGAGCACCATTGATGTTGTTGGATACCCAGTGGTATCCAGCAGGTGCATTGACTGCCCCAATAGTGACGGTTCTGCCACCACCACCAACGGGTATATAAGGGGGATTAAGTGTTGGCATGATATCTCCTAGGTATTAAATTGCACCCATGCGCTGCCGTAGTAGGTGTAGAGTATTGCGTCCGTAGTATTAACCCATCTGTCACCCTGTCCTGGGGAAGTTGGTGCTGTTGAACCCGTGTTAAACAATGTTCCTGATCCACCCCCACTACTTCCTGTAGCGTCTGTAGCATTAATCCACTTGCTGGTGGCGGTGTCATATTTTAAAACTTGTCCGTTGGTGGGTGTTGTAACCACCACATCTGTTAGACCAGTTAATACGGTTGATCCTCCACCGCTGCCTGTTGCATCGGTGTCGTTAATCCATTTACTAGTGGAGGCGTTGTATTTTAGAACCTGTCCGTTAGCAGGTGTGGTAAGCACCACATCCGTAAGTCCAAGTAGTGCCGTAGCCCCACTACTACCAGTTGCATCCGTATCATTAACCCATTTACTAGTTGATGTGTTGTACTTTAAAACCTGCCCGTTAGATGGTGTTGTGATAACAACATCAGTTAAGGCTACTAGGGTGCTAGACCCACCACCAACCAATGCATCACCGTCCACAATAAGAATAGGTGTCCCAGTTTGGTCAGCGCACCATAGTTGTTTATCTGGAATATTTATGCAGATCTCAAATGGTACTAGATCCGTGGATAGGGGAACCTTACCCGCAACAATACTGCGTCTAGGTTTAATAATGTCTGTGTAGGACAGGTCTAGCTCTAGTATGGCTGGTATAAGCCCAGGTGCGCCAAAGCTGATGAGCACATGTGCCCCTGACGAGAATGTCAGGGCACTGAATATCACATAACCACTGGCGTTAGTAACTAGGGTGGTGGTACCACTGACATTTGCACCAGATGCGGTTGCAACTATGCTCACACCGTCTAATGGTATGGAGTTATTGGAGGAGTCTTTTAGTTGCAGCTTAATAGGTATCTGGAGGGTTCTATTGATGATCGCAGTGGTAGGTATAGGCGTTGATGTGATAACTAACTTAGATGCGTTCGATATTGAAAATGTGATTGAGGATATTACATTCAAATTAGTCGTGGTAAACGACAGTGATGCTGGTGCAATGTCTAGGGTGCTATTAGACGAGTCCGGCACAAAGCCCAAGTTGGTGAATGCTGCAACACCGCTTACAAACGGTATGGACAGTGTACCGCTTAGGTTATATCCTGCATTACCCACACCCTCAACGACTAGGACCGTACCAACAAAACCCGCATCTACCGTGAACGCATTAGTAACCGTGTCCAGGTTGCCAACTTGGATAACAGGTTGGGTGCTAAGGGTAGCGTTGTACCGTGCGCCCTGTGGCTGAGTTAGTATTTTTAGTGCTTTGATAATAGCCATTAGTAGGAGTCTCCATCAATTACCAGACCTGCGGAACCTGTAGAGGGTGCTCCGGTGGTACCGGGTTGCCAACGACTATTTGTTGCGCTCCAGACTAGGGACTGTCCGTCCACCGCACCATTACGCCCAATTAGGAGTTTTAATGTGCTCATATTGTACTCTAGCGGATAGGTTGGTGTCAACACTTCCATATTATCTTGGGGTCGCCATTCTAATGCGACACTGTCCCAACCTAGTACCTGTCTGTCCGTAGCACCGGATTGTGCAATTTTGAGTACGCTTCCTGCGGGTGTGTAGGTCAGTGGCAGTACAGGGTTTATCCCTAGTCCTGCCCCACCGTTGGATACAGAGGTTGCCATGTAGGACGCTAAGTAGTTATCAATGTTTTGGAATGTTCCTGAGTCACTCCACCAGCTTTGGTTTGGTGCAAGCTCGCCATCAAACATATATCCTTGTAGGTCGGTGGAGCTTGGTGGTCCAAACCCTAATTTTATACGCACTGTTTTTGAACTGGAGTTATAAACACAAATTTGCTTGATTACGGTGGCTATGAAACCACCTGCTATAGGCAGCTTATAGATAGAGCTTACGCCTGTGCCGTTAGTGATCTTTTGAGCGATCTGTTCATCAATTCCCCAGGTTGTTTGCCCGGTCACACCGTGCGACATGGTCACATGCACATGGTCATCAGCCGTGAGTGTTTGCACCCCGGTTGGTGCAACGACTATAGAAATCTCCTCGATGTTTTCACTGTCTAGAACTATTACAGAAGGGTAGCTTAACAAGAAAGCTTCTGAGAATCTCCACACCTTTAATGAGGGTATGTCCATGTCAATCATACAGGTGTCGATGTAGTTGAGTGGATCATCTAGCTTACCCGCATCCGTGCCTGGTAATAGGGTGATGTTGGTGTAGGTTCTAATCCGAAGACTGTAGGTCTGTGCGGTGATTGCGTTATTATAAAGGTAGATTTCCTTGACCACACGCTTACCTTCGGTGGCGTACTCCACCAAGGTATTCACACTGTTTGTTGAAGGAACACTGTAGAAAATACGCTCGTAGTTCTCCTCACCACCACCGTCTGGATAGTTGTTGGAGTCGGTAGTAAACTCCATTAAATGGGTCGTTGCGGTTACATTACACGCAACACCTTGGGATTTAATATATAACCTTGTTTTTGGGCCTAGTATTAGAGTTTTCATAGTCCAAAAAAGCTCCTTCTTTGGGCCGAGTTGTTAGGCCTTGGTTTTAGGGTTAGTGCGTTACCGTTCATATAAAAGAGTCCGTTTGTGCCTAGTTCGAGTGCAAGGTAGGGGTTTGCAGAATTTGCAATACTTTTGAGAACTAGGCCTGTGCCTGTAATAGTCCTTACAGCTAGTGCGGGGTTCTGTGTGGTGCCCGTGTTGAATAGACCACCCGTAATATCTGCTGTGGTTGGGTTTACAGTTGGTCCAGCGGGACCGACTGCCCCGCTAGCCCCAGTTGGACCACTTGCTCCCCTAAGATTTACAGGTGTTCCCCAAGGATCTGTTCCTGAAGTGGTTTTTGGACCAAACAAATAACTACCAACATACTCACCGCTGGAGGTATTAAGTATTGTAATGTGGAGATCACCAACAGCACCTAGGGAGGAGGACGGATCGTCTGGAATAGCTGTATTTGCATTGATTGTTGCGTAGTGGATCATCTGACCCGACTGAGGCCCAGCCACACCTTGGATACCTTGGATTCCTTGTACCCCTTCTGTTCCTTTTAGCTCAATGTAGGTGCTAGTAGGCCATGCGTTGTTAGCCTTTGGACCGTACCACCGTACTGAGTAGCTAGAGTTTAATAGTAGGAAGTCCCCGTTGTTTCCAATGTAGTTGTAGTTGGTATTTGGAGGCATGGTGGTGACATCACCAACATGATCTATTTTGCGAATTAGGTTGGATGTTGATAAACCCTGTGCGCCCGTATTTCCCATTACACCCTGAACACCTTGTACGCCTTGTATTCCAGCAGCCCCAGTATTTCCAATAGGCCCAACTAAATTTACAGGTGCTTGGATGCTTGTCCATTTGTTGTTCAAACAACCACTACACTTAGGCCCATACAGATAGTGTCCGATGGTGTCGATGTAGAAGTCACCAGAGTGCCCTAGTCCTTGCGGTGGTACACCCTCACCCCATAGGATAGTAGGCCTAGAGTGGTCATGTGGAACACCTGCAACCCAGTTAACACCATCAAAAACTAAAACCTCACCAGCATTGGCATCTATACCAAAGGCTAGAACCTGTGCGACAGAATCCCAGTATAAGGGGGTGTTTGCAGTGATTTTTGCGCTGGGTAAATCCGACACATTCCACGCCTTAGTGGTTTGGTTCCATAGGAGGGTTTGGTTGGTTTTTGTACCGTCCCCGATTTTAAGTGTGGATGTGCCACTCGTCCAGTTGAGTGGTGATGTTGCGTTTAATTCTTTTACCGTGTTGGAGTTAGCCCAGTTTACACCGTTGAATACTAGTGCTTGTCCGTTGACAGGTGCGGTGATGACCACATCAGATAGGGAGTCTATGGTGATTTCACCATTGATCCACTTGGTGCCGTTGTAGGTTAGTACCTCACCCGTTTTAGAGGAGGCTAGTGTGACATCCGTGAGTCCTGAGAGTACTGCGTTAGGTGTGATAAACTCCCACGCCTTACTAGTGTTGTTCCAGGTCATTACCTGACCTGTCACACTCCCACTAGACAGTGCGATGGTGATACTACCCGCAGTGGTTACACTTACTGGGTAGGTTCCGACTAGATTTGCTGGTTCACCCTGTTCACCCTTAGCAACTAGTAGATCCCAGTTAAGAGTCGTGTTTGGTGTGATGTTTAGGGTGTTGTTGATTTCACAAATATAAATACCACCCAGGTAGTACACCACCGCGCCCTTGGAGTAGTTTACTAGGCTGCTCCATGTTCCATTCCATTCCATCCCTGCGGTGCCATCAGCACCAGCAGGACCACCTATTCCATTTTGTCCAGAAGCCCCTAGAAGGGACACACCTGAACCCCATGCACCACTTACCTTAGGCCCAAACAACTTGGGTGCACCAGTACCCGCCATCTGCATATAGAAGTCACCGTCCACACCATTTTCAACTATAGGTGCACCCGTACCAGAGAGTATGGACTTCGCTGCTACGCTAGTGCTAGCTACCCAGTTAGTGCCGTTGTAGGTGAGCACATTGCCTGTTACCGCATCTGGAACACTAAATGAGATTGTGGATGTTGCAGAGTTCCAATTGATGGGAGAATCTGCAATTATGTTAGCCACACCGCTACCGGAACCGCCAGAACCCTTGAGTGCAACGAGTCCCCAGTCAGCAGCATTTGAGGGGCTATTGGAAGTGGATTTTAGTGAGACATAGCTCGAACCACCGGACTCTACCACTGAGCCAATGGGGTAGGTGGTACCTGATGCCCAGGTTCCCTTCCACTCTAGTCCGGCTGTTCCAGAAGGGCCACTAGGACCGACTGGACCAGCTAAACCCAATAGACTTACACCTGCTCCCCATCCTTGTGAGGTGGTATAACCACCGTACAATCTACCTGTGAGGAGGTTGATGTAGAAGTCTCCTTCCCTGCGCTCTAATGAGCTAGGGAAGAGGCTAGTTGGTGCTTCATTACCATAAAATATTTTTGAACCTGCGGGTCCAACCGTACCAACACCGGGAATACCCTGAGCACCAATGTCCCCTGTTTCACCCTTGAGGCTAATTGCACCACCCCAACTAGAAACACCCCCAGTGGTCGTTCTAGGCCCATATAAGCTCTTGGTAGTAGTATGTAGGTAATAGTCCCCATCGTTTGCTGTAGTGCTACTGGTGGGCACACTAGAACCGGATAGGAAGGATGCACCGCGCACGCCCTGGGTTCCACTAGGCCCAATCGGACCTGCAACTCCAACCCCACCACTAGGCCCAGCGGGTCCAATTGCTCCACCGGATAGGACTCGCACCCATGCACCTACACCACCTGCATATTTCCAGATGTGTAGATAACTGTTGAGTGTGTCAAACCAAAATGCCTTTGCTGTGGTTGGGTTAACAGGATCTGCGGGTTGTGTGTTCTGGATGATGTAATCAGCACCCGTGGACAACAACACACCCCCAATATAGAGGTTGTTGGTGTTGGTGGAATAAGCTGGTTCACCTACTAAATAAGCACCCGCTAGTGAGTTGGCTTCAACGACAGAACTTGGTCCATTTTTAAATTGGATATTCATTTTAAGCCTCTTTAATGACTATTTTGGTGGAGGAACCGGAGCACGCAAGAGGGTCTAGATTTCCATCTGCAAATACTATTTTAAAAGGTGTGCAAACACAGGTCATCCCGGTGACAAGGTGCACCTCTGGTTTTGCAACATTCACAATGTCTTTAATAATCAAGTTGAAACTGTTGTTTGCACTGGTGGTTAGCTTGACCTGCACAATATCTTTAGTGGGTCCAAACTGGTCGTGAATACCTGCCCAACCACCATCAAAGGCTGACTGCTGTAGTGGGATCACCACATCCTTTAAGTATTTGCAAGAATCGGGAGGTGTCTCAAAGGTTAGGACTAGGTTTGCGGGTATGTTGCAGAGTGTGCCACCGCAATCAAAGGTTGCATCCACTGCGTCACTGATACATACAGCGGTGTTTGGTATTAGTCCACCACTTGTACCGGGTATATTGATGGGAATACTGGTAAACATCCCCAGGGTGAAGATACCACCAACCTCGTCTAGCTTCTGATCGCACGCCACTGCCCTAGGTGCAGGGTAGGGTTGGGAGTCCACACACCTCATATTCATGTACCAGTTTTGGTTCTGGAGTAGCTGTTCATCGGAGTCGTAGGAGTTTACCTTCTCTACGATCACGGTGGCGTACGCAGGGCTTTTTGCAGTTTTTGCAAAGGTTAGTCTTCCCCAACACTGCGCGCAACCTTGGCAGGTGAAAGACTTCCCACCGTTGATCTGTCTAGATGTTACCTTGCTACCGTTCCAATACACCGTGACCATAGCTTGTGTTTGGAAGTGGTAATCGAGCGCAACATTTCCCACCGCATTACCTAGGCAGAATTTGACCACATAGGGTGGCTTGTGGTAGTTCGGGTAATCGGCTGGGATTGCATTAGAGGGTAGGGTGGTGCTCTGTGTTTGCACCGCAGAGTAGGGGAGGAACATGCTAGAGTTTCCAAACCCATACAGTTGGGATGTCACACTACCAGCTTGCATACCCTTGCACTGACCACATGGGGCAGCATCTGCATCACAACCGGATTCATCACCTAGGTAGGACTCAATAAATATGTCTTGTGGTTGCTCGTTGTACGGTGCCCTAGCCACCTTAGTAGCTATGTTAGCTATGTCGTACATCACATAATCGAACATGCCCGTAGGATCTACCTGCTCAATACCATTGAGGATCAGATTAACATCAGACATCTGGTACAGAATCCAGTCGTTCTTATACACCTCTATGTAGTTCTTTATCTGGAGTTGGCTAAACTCCTTGTCCGTCTTATTAGAGGGTTTTTTGGCATAGTCAGGGCACTGGTTGACCTTAGTCTTGTAGCTCGATGCATTCACCTTCAAGTACTTGGATGGTAGGCTTTCCCCAGAGGAGGGTTCACCCCAGGTAGTGGTGTAGGGGTAGAGTAGTCTCTTCCTAAGGTCGTAGGCGTAATCACCGGAAACAGGTGTAATGGGTTCTTCGGTTGTACCACCTACATTGCGTGTGAATGCGGGTGGTGTAAGGTCCTCATCCGTGGAGGTGAAGTAGTACACTTGCCCACCACCCATGAGTGCGGAGAAGGTGTTGTCATCACCTTCGTCCGTAACTGGGGTAATACCGTCTGTGGTTACCGTAGCGTACACGGTGCCTGATACTAGGAAGCTCAACGACCTGGGTATTACACCAGCAGTATCGCGCATGATAGACTTTAGCTTTTTAAACTCTGTCTCACTCTTGGTGATATCCGCAGCAGTGGAGTAGTTATTCCCAATGTTGGTTTTAGAGGTGGAGATAAGGCTACCGAAACCACCTGCTTTTTGGGTGTTGCTAGTGGAGTAGCGTGTAGAGTCCTCCTCAAAGGACTTTGTTGCGTTCATTACCCTTACTGTGCCATCGTAGTTTAGGATCACCCTGGTACCGCATGAGTGCGCGATGGTGTCTAGCAGGGCCGGAACCTCTGTTGATTGTGATGCACTGCGTAGTACCGAGTGTGGGAAGAGGTAGTCCACCGAAATAGGGTCGATGGTGATCTGTGCTTCTGTGTACCCCAGCTTTTTGAAGATGGTTTTGAACAGTGTTTCCCAAGAGGAGCATGAGGGTAGTTGGAAGTCCCCGGTGGTGAAGTTTCTCCAGAAATACCGTGCATCGACTAGGGGTAAAACCCAAATACCACTCAAATGGCTGTAAGGAATTCGTGCTACATTTTCTGACATACCTGAGGGCACCCTACGCTGTTGAAACAGGGGCCTAGGTGGTAACATCCACAACTTAGCCTGGAGGGGTTTGTCACCTTCTACTAGGTCTAGGTTCTTAGCCTCGTATCGGTGCATATAGTTCACCGTGGAGCGTAAACCGCCCACGGTGTCCTCTGCATCATTTGCACCCGTAATATCATACTTGGGGAGCTTCTCCAGGAAGTCCGAACTAACTAGGAAGAAACCTGCACCAAACCTAGATGCACCCGTAGGCCAGTACAGTTGCCCCAGTTGCAATTTGCTGTAGTGGGGTATTTCCTTGAAGTAGTCTTCAGGTAAAAACATACCATCAGTTTTTGCGTACTGGAGTACATCTTCGCTGGGGTGCAACAGTGGCGTTCCATCGTAGTAGGCTTGCATTAGGCTATTAAGCTATCCAATACGGTTGGGGTTGTAGAGTAGGGTAGGGTGATGCCCTTTGCTGCGGTGGAGAACAGCCTATCAAACAACACTTGGAAGGTGTTATTGGTGTAGGTGCCTGAGCCATTGTCTAAAGTTTTTGTGAGGGAAATGTTGACACGGTTACCTTTGTAAATAGGCTCTGAGTCTAGACCCAATAAGGAGATATAAGGTCCACCCGTGTATAATTGAGACATTTCAGACAGTACAAGACGGTTTAACTCAACGGTTACACCGTCTTGGTCTGTTCCGTTGCACATCACTCTAAGAAACACGGTGCTAGGTGTTTTAGAACCAACCACAAAGGTTGCATCAACATCCTGGTACACACCTAGGTTCCCTGCGGTTATGGAGTTGAATAGCTTACTCTTGGCTAGGTAGGCGTTGGAGTTATCTACCATGGTGTTCCCTGCGGAGTCCACTAGGTCCACGGTGATAGAACCACTGGATACTACGGTAGCGGAGTTGAGTTTAAACCTGAAGTGCAGGTGGTAGACCTTTTTTGCACTGATTGCGGATGCTGCACTTTGCTGGATGCGGATGTTAGACTTGTTCTGAAACTTCACGCCATTGGCAGATATCAGGTAATGGGTGCCAGGTGTGCCATAGGTGGCCACAGCATCCCAGTTAGACGGTATGGTGGGTGTTGCTGCGTCAAACAGGTCAAAGTTCCCATTGGTGACCGAGTTACCTTCAGAAGCACTAGCATTCATGTTCACCCTGGATACATTGATTGCAGAACCTGAACCTGCTGGGTAGTCGTACCCAAACGCACCGTTAGCCTTCTCCTTAGCAATTACATTGAATGTTTCATTCCCTGCACCTGCACCACCCGTGTAGGAGTCAGCACTAACCTCTAGCCTAAGGTTTTCTGCAAGTGTGTGCTGGTTAACACCACCGTCAGCGTTCACCATGGCAACATTCACGATGTTTAAATTGGAGTCATCTGAGACAGAGGCTACGGTGGTTAATAGGCGTTGTACCGTGATGTTATTGAGGTACATCTGGGAAACTAGCTCTTGGAGACAGTCTGTAACCGTTGCGGGTATTAGTGGGTCGTGTGAGGTCACTGCGTCTATAAGCACACTCTCTGCAACATCGATAAACACATTAGGTACTAGGTTGCTTACAGTGCTAATTTGGCTATCAATAGCAGGGATATAACCCAGTACGATTTTAGTTTTTCCATTGGATGTGAACCTTGTGACAAGTGCGGGGGATTTTACATTTACCAGTGATTTCTGGAAGTCGTTGATGCTACTTACAAAACCCCCAATAAGGCCCAGCTTGGTGAATAAACCGTAGTTCCCTGTGAAATCTATCATGTGTTTCCCCTTATGCTGTAGGTATTGTTGAGTACTCCATACCACCCATCCAGTCATAGATAAAAGAGGTCCAGTCCTCTGTGTTCTCCCCATTGAGGGAGGAAGTGTGCGCGAAGCTGTCACTTCCGTCAAATGGTCCCCTAGGGTAGAAAAACCGCTTAGATTTAAGACTATAAATATCTGAATATTCTAACATGTAAACGGCTGAACCGCTACAAGAATATTCAGTAGTTGAGGTGCTTATTGAAACCTCAGGCGCGTCCATGGTTATGGTGTGGTTCAGTAGTATTCTCTTATTAAGCGATGTGTACTGGCTAAGGAAGGATGGGATATCGGGTGGCTTGTTTCTGCGTGAGAATGCAAAGACTAGGGTTTCTGTAGCTGTGGAGCCTAGTTCAAATATCTTAGAGCTAGACTGTAGGCCTAAAACAGAAGATTGAATAATATTATTGGTCGTACTGTAGGAGATAGATAGCCGTGCGGAGATGTAGGGGAACCTAACATGTCCAAGGGAGACTAGTACTTTTCGTACATCTGTGTTATCACTCATCGTATTGTTCCTCAATTTTGCGTAATAGTTCGGTTAGATGGAGTCCAGGCATGAACTGTGGGTCATGGTAACCACCGCTCATTAGCTTGTTAATAGCTAGCATCCAGAAGCTTGTTCCACCTAAAGCTGTAGAACGGTTACCCTGTGCAACTACATCGGATGTTTTGTACAGCTTGTACCAAGTGTTGTAGGACTCGAACCCGGTTTGCATTACATCGTCTTGCACTAGGTCCTGCTCGATCCAATACTCCCTAGGCTTCTTAGTTTTATCCCATGGGAAGTTTTTAAATATGAAGTTTGAAACCTGCGAATTTAGGATCTTATCAAACTGTCTTTTACCCGCTGCACTCAACTCTGAACGCTTAGAGGTTTGCACCGTAGGTATGTCGTTTTTATGGTCTACTTGGAATAGGGGTTTCGGCTTGGGTATCGGGGCCTCCCTGTAAAAGCGGATGCTTTTTCTAGGGTAGTCCCCGTTCTCAATATGCATGAAACCCTTTAGATTATTTTTTATTCTGACATAGTAGGGAGGGAGCATTGTTTATTCTCCTAGGTGTTTTTCTGCTAGATTTGGATTTGGGCCATCCTGGTAATATTCGTGAGTGTTTTGGTGTGGGTCCATGGGGTACTCTTTGGAGTCGGACCGTATACCCTCAACAAAGATCTGTTCCATGAATGAACCGCGCATCTGGTCTAGGTTTGTCCTAGCGGAGATGTGCGGGAAATCTGGATCTATTAGAATTGGGTTGATTTGCCCTTGGATGTAGGTCTTATGACAAACACCTTCAATAGACTCATCCACTATACCCATCGCATTTAAATCTGCAAAAAAGCTAGTGTTTCGCAATCGGTTCAGATTAAACTTGTCCCCTGATATTAGGACGGAGGCATCTAAAAACTTATTGTGTATTGCGTTGTTCTTCTGTTGACCTGTTGCATAGGAGGAAAGTCCAGCAACTACGGTATTAGATGTAGTACCTCCTAAATTTACATCTAGGGGGCTACTTAGCCTACTTACTTGGATTCTGGCATAACTCCCCATAGAGTCGACCTCTAGCTTAAACTCGTACTTTCCTGCTGATCTGGAGTACGGTAGCTTCTTCTGCACAATGTAGTAGATCAGGTACTCTAGTTCGTGTTTATCAGAGAGGTTGTTTCCATAGACTTGGATATTAAGAGTTTCCACATTTACAGGTACGGTTGCACCAGCAACAGCAAACCCAAGTCCAGCTTTACCCGTTGTAGTGGGTTTGCCACCGTTATCTTTTTTATCTTTGGCGTACTCTTGAGCATTTGAGAATGCAGATTGTGCTACAGAGTAGGGTGTAGGACTCATGTTGGAAACACCCTGAGTTATCTCAAGGCGTGTGATGTTTTTCATGTTAGGTAAGAACACATCCCCTAGCATGGTCTTCTTGTCGTTAATTGAGCGTGTGTCTAAATGGAAGTGTGTCTCCCTATCTAGGAAGGAGTACTCCATTTTCATAGAACCTGGGTGAAGCCTACACTTGACTAGATCCCGCTTCATGGTTGGTGGTGTGGGGATATTGATTAGCTCTCTAAAATCGTCAGGTGATAGGTTCTCATTTAGCATCACATCGGTTCTAAAGTGGATCAGTCCTGAGACTTTTCGCGCAGTGTAATAGTCTTGGTCAATGATATGTTCCATGGTGTAACTGTTAGAGAGCACCGGGTACTTAGGTGCTCCAAACAGGTGTGATTCATTTACATCCGTGGAGATGGTGAAGGATACCTGGATACTGTTAATACCGTTAACTTTGTGGATGGTGTACCCTTTAGGTTTAGGCCCGTTGGTACAGTCCACTGGCGAATACACATCAGGTCTTTCTAATTCAGGGCTTTGCAATAGCACCGTATTACCTACCACATACTTTAAACCTTGGCGGGGTTGTGTTAGGAAGTGTTTAATGATGACATCGACCTCGATGGCATCATCTGCAACTTTAAAGGTTTTAAGGTTTACCTCGTTGTCTTGTGCAATCACACCCTCAATACTCAGTGTGTGCCTAGTGTAGAGGTAGTGTGTTTGCTCTTTATCTGCGTACATAGGCTCGCGCTTGTACTCTTTTACATGCACTAAGTTAATTTTAATTGGACCGTATTCTAGATAATTTGCAGAGTTACTCATTATGCAACATCCATTATGTATTTGACTTCAAAGTTTAAAAAGCTTCTAGCCATCTGGCGTTGGGCACTCTTATCCGAGTCTTCCTTGTTGTAATGTGCAATCTCACCCCATGCGCTGTTAGGCTCACTCAATCGCATAGGCTCAATAGAAATTGTGTCCCCTGCTGTGTTAGTCAAGAACTTTAGGTGCAAACACTTTAGTATCTGCTCCTCTCGTAGAAGGTGACCAAACACCGGGTCTAGTAGTAGGCGTTCATCCGAGTCACTACGATCAACACCTAGCCTAGTGCGTATTACTATGGTAACGGTGCGTAGGACTACACTTGCGTTGCGTCCCGCACCCGATACAAAATCTTCCACTGGGAATGGGAGGTTAGCCTTGATCAGGATGTCAAAGTCTCCTGAGAAAACAGGTAGGTCCTCCCTAGCCACTATTTTTACAACGGTGTCGTTGGTGATGTTTAGGCTGGTTTTAATAGCTGTTTTAATGGACTTCAGGATATCTGCCACAGGGGACTTAACTTGCATTTAAAACCCCAGTTCGGTGTAGTAGTTAATCTCTAGGTGCGTCTTTTCAAAGCTTGGTGCACTGTGTGTGGGAATACCCGTGATCATACTAGGGAAGGATTGCACATTCCCTTGGGGCATCATTAGTGCGGGTATGTTCTGTGGTGAAGTAGGTTTAGGTTCTTTTTCCCCAGTCTCAACCTTTTTAGGAGGTGGTTCCTCGACTTGCTTTAGTTTAGTTTGAGTTTCTGTTTCAGTCTCTGTGTGAGGACCTTCTGACTTCTTATTCTCTGTTTCGGTCTTGCTAGTGGTATCTTCTTTAGGCTTAGGTTCTGGTTTAGGAATAGGGTCTGGTACTGGCACAGGCGGTACTGGTTCTGGTACTGGATCTACCCTTCTATCAGGTACTGTAGGTTTAGGGTGTACCCTTCTTGCAGGTTTAGGTGTTGTTGGTATGGTTGGTACAAATGGATTGGGTTCACTAGGTTCTGGTTCTTTAAATGGGTTTGGAACCTTTGGGGTCGGTTTATAACGGTTAGGGTTTGTTGGTGGAGGCTTTCTATGAGGGTTGGGAACTGGTGGAACTTTAACCGGATCTGGTAGTGGTTTAGGCTCAACAGGTTTAGGTTCTTTTTCCTTGTCTTCTTTTTCCTTCCGCTCTTTTCTTTCCTTCTTCTCTTTCTTTATGCGTTCGTATGCATCTTTTTTAGGATTAGGAGCAGGTTCTACTGGAGTAGGTTTAACTGGAGTAGGTTCTACTGGGTCTACTGGTTTAGGTGGTACTTTAGCAGGTGGTGTTTTAACAGGGGGTGGATCTTTTTTTAACCACTTGTGCACTTGGGTTAGGAAGCTAGCTGCTGCAATTGCCCCACCTATTGGACCGGGTCCACCTCGCATACCTCCAGGTGCTTCACCACCCATAATTAGCCCAGGTGCAGTTTTAGGTTCCCAATTTGGTCCATTACCTGCACGGTGTGAGTCATGGGACTCTTGGTTTACTCTAGAGTTTTGCCCCTTTATTGCATTCTTAAATATCTCTTGTGCAGGATTATCATCACCTATTAGGTTCTCACGCTCATCTAGTTTTTGTAGGTCTTCGTCCCTACCAGCTTCCAACTTAGCAATGTCTTCTTTACTCCAGTGGCTACCACCCATCTCCTCTGAGTCTTTTTCCTGTTGTTGTCTAATAGTTTTGTTAGCCTTGTCACGCAGTTCTGGGTTAGGGCTATAACCACCTAGTTTCATTAGCTGCTTGTGCAGATAGCTAGGCATTGCGCGTTGCGCTACTTCATTTTTAGAGTAGCCTTCTGCTTGGTGCATATCACCAGATGGTTTTGGGAACATTGGTTCCTTAGATGCCCTGTGCTCTTGAACCACCTGAGCAGGTGTCTTAGGGGCTTCTACTTCTGTAGGACTAGGGCTAGGGGAAGGGCTAGGTGTATTCTCTGCGGACTCCTCAGCTTTAACCTGCTCTTTGGTTTTAACCACCTCCCCAGGTGTTAGCATGGCTAATTTTGAGTCCGTGTTCCCAAACCCAGGTACTTTTCCACCATCGTTCATCATTAGTGGTTTTGGCCCATCATCAGCCTTAACCACATTGTTTGAAACCTCAGTTAAGTATCTTTCAAAACTTTCAGGAGATGGGCTATTAGGATCTTTCTTATGATTAATTTTTAATTGATCTATTACACCTTGGAATCCTTGGACTTGAATAGGTGGTTTTTTTTGAGAACTCCCCCACTTCAACAAGGTTTTAGCATCCCCCTCAAAAGTCTTTCCCGTATCCCGGTAATAAGCTGACTTTAGGCCAGCTATGTGTGCTCCTACTTCAATAGGGTTTGAGTAGTAGTTGCTGCCTTCTGATTGTCTGTTATCTGGGCTATTTTTTTGTAGTGACGCAGGGCCTTCAGATACTTGCCCTTCTTGAGATGTTACATTTTGTAATCCGTGGAAAAGTTCGTGTTGTAAAAGGTGGGGAACTTTGGCTACAGCGGGTTCCACAAAAACACCTGTGCCATCCCCAGGGGCAAATCCACCTACTTGTGAGTTTTTGTTACTCCCGTCTGTTACCGTTATATTCTGACTTTCTGTTAGTTTTCTGAAGTTTGGCATGTGTCTGTAGAAGCGATCCCATATTCGCATATCTGCGCTAGGATTTTTCTTTGTTTCGTTCATACTTATCTGTGCTTTGTTAAGCTTACCTTGCATTTCTTCCACAGGCATATTTTGGTAGGCGTTCTGAAGTGCTGTTGCATAGCTAGATGTCCCTGTTGATCGCACATTGCCAATATCAAAATTCGGATTCCGTGTAATATTTTCGTTGTATTTTCGTCTTTGATAATTGAACATGTCCTCAGTTGCTTGCTTTTTTGCACCGTCCACCGTTTTAAAATCTTTTGATTCTGGCGGGTATGGCACAACATCTGATGGGTATGTATGTTCACTTTTTTCCCCTTGTGTAGGGGGCGCAGGGCTAGATGGAACATTTAAGCCTAGGGGATTATCCCTAGGCTTATTGTGATCAATCGGAGTCAATTTAAAGGGTTCAGGCATGACATACCTCTTAATCAAAAGCTGGTAGTGCTGAGAAGTCGAACACGGTTGGGTCTGTGGAGTACAGGCGCAACACATAATCACCTAGCAACATACCCGCATTTGCACCACCCACCCCGGTAGCTCCAGGCTTCACCACACTAGCGTGTGCCTCAATACCCAGTGCAACCTTTTTGTTGTTGGTTCCTAGTGAACCATTTCCACCTGAGCTAGACTTTGCGCCCTGTGCATAGGAGAAGCTGCTAGGGAACACGGATGGGAAGAAGTAACCCTTGGGGATCAGTGGATCTATTGGGGTTGCGGTCATTCCAAATTCAAACATTAAGGCTAGCCAATAACCTGAGTTAGCTACAGAGGAGTGCGAGTACTCAGAGAGTGAACCAATCTGACCACTGTCTGTAATACCAGGCTGATGTGCCAAACCATGTCGTTTTGCCCTAGAGTTAGCATTCCCAACAAAGTTGAGTACATTAGCATCGTTGAACCTACTCAACAGGATATTCAGCTTAGAGGACATACCCTTGAAGATTAGGTCTATGGGTGCACTACCTGCAATGTCGTTGTTAATGTCACCCCACTTAAACTCTGTTTCAAAGTCTGGAGACTTCTCACAGGTGCCTAGGTAGAGGCCTTCTGCGGGTAGACTGAGTTTGTGCCCAACATACACATGCGCTGGTCCTGTTACATGAATTTTAGCTGGCATAGTTAGTTCACCTTTGCTTTAAGGATGGAGGATACGACCTTGATATGTTTGTACAATTCAAACTCACGGATAGCTATTGGCCCCAATGTTCCATTAGAGTCCGCATTAGTGGTACTCATGTACATTTTGGGGATACACTTGAACTCAATTTCCAAGGTACGCGCCCTTGTTCCCATCTCTGAAAGGTTTTCCTTAACAGGTACCACAGAGTTAAAGTGAATACCTTCTGGGTGGGAGGTTGTGCTAGTTGGTGCCGTACTAGACGCTACGAATCCTTGGTGGAAGGGGAAGTAGAACAAGACATCAAAGTCGAACTGCATACCCTGTGCAAGTGCTCCCATCTGCCCACGGGTGATTTCACCACGGTTTAAACCACTACCGTACAAACCTACTGCAATCTTTGCATATACCGACTCATCATATCTGTTGAGCATTGTTTTGATAGAACCTATCTGACCTTGGTGCGCGAAGGATATCGGGGTATCACCACCGATATCATTAAGCACATCCTCCTTTAGTGTTTCAATAGAGATCTCAGGACTTTTTTGACATGTTCCCAAGTACTCCAAAGAATCTAAGGAAGCTAGTAAATCGGGTTCAATCCTACCAATGAAAATATGGGCTGGTCCCGTTGTTAGTATCTGTGCCATGTTAACTCCTTGGGTTAAATAGTTCGTTCGCTGTTGACTGGCGCATACCGAAGTATCTGTCTAGTTCGTTGGAGAACAGTGATATCTTTCGGCTAACCTGCGCTTGTTGTGGAAGTAAAGCCTGTTCATTTTTCTCAATGTCAAAAACACGATCACCGTTTCTAAACTGCTCTAGCGCAGCTTCTGATTCTTTTGCCCTAGATGTCATTGCGTCTAAGTCAGCACCACCGTACCCTCTGCGTGATATCAGTAGCCCGTACGCTATGTCACAACAAATTCTGTTGAGGTAGGCCTTAGAGTCTGGTGCCATGTCTCGTAGGTCGGCAAGTAGATATCTCTCACCTGCAAGGATTGCACAATTGATCATACCCGAAGCGTCAGAAAGGGCGGTCTGTACGACCACCCCCGCTAAACCATTTCCAGTTAGTTCGGCCTCCGTAGCCCGTTGATCAGTGTCTAGCACTAGATCCCCAATTCTACGGAGGTCATACCTAGCCAGTAAATCAAGCACCGTTG